>Ga0194112_10001128_pt1 | contig 39235 bp, 33 predicted proteins | sample TA2MahC400mmetaG_FD_146191 | JGI IMG/M metagenome (GOLD analysis project Ga0194112, IMG submission 146191) | Freshwater microbial communities from Lake Tanganyika, Tanzania - TA2015016 Mahale Deep Cast 400m | ecosystem: Environmental > Aquatic > Freshwater > Lake | place: Tanzania: Lake... | reverse complement strand
GGTGGGAACCGAGCCATTCGGCTACGCTCAGGCCAGGCCCGAGCGCCGTGGCAGAGCCATACGGCACAGGCGGCGCTCTTCGGGGCGCCGCCTGGTTTGGTTGTGCCGGCGGCCCCAAAGCGATAAACCCCAGGGGGTCTGGGGGACTGGTCCCCCAGGGCTTGCGCCCCAACATCTTGGGGGCACCCACAGGAAACCCGGAGGAGCCTACAAGTGTGGAATCCTGCTCCACCGCCGCGCGGGGGCCGGCACCCAGGAACCCGGAAGCCGGGCGCGGGCAGTCACCTCAGCGCCGCGTGGAGAGAGGGGCGGTCCGTGGCCCAGCGCGCGCCCGGAAACGAGGATTTCACACTTGTACAAGTGTGGAATCCTCATCCACCGCCGCGCGGGGGCCGGCACCCAGGAACCCGGACGCCAGGCGCGGGCAGCCACCTTAGCGCCGCGTGGAGAGAAATGGGCGATCCGTGGCCCAGCGCGTGCCCGGAAACGATCATTCCACACTTGTACAAGTGTGGAATCCTCATCCACCGCCGCGCGGGGACCGGCGCCGAGGAACCCGGAAGCCAGGCACGGGTAGCCACCTCGCCAAGCGGCTCAGTCCAGCAGGAGGACCTCAGCCTCGTCGAGGTGGGGAAGGGTGACGGTGAGGGCGTCTGGGGACTTGGTGATGGGGAGCTGCTTTTCGAGCCAGGCGGCGGTGATGCGCGAAGCGTCGCCCGCTCCGCGAATGGTAATGGTGGGGTTGTCGCGAGGCACGAGCTCGTGACCCTTGTAGGCCCAGTTCATCATGACCACCGCCCGCTTGCCCGTGGCCCGGTTGCGGACGAGGATGCCCTCGACAAGGGGGTGCGAGGCGTCCACGGCCGGCTTGACACGCTGCATGTCTTCAAGTTGTGCCAGTCGCAAGAAGGACTCTGGCTGGTGGCGAGGCAAGGACCTCATGTCGGGTCTAGCCCCCCTTACTCTCTTCCTGCACCTTCTCCTGATGACCGCAGCCATCGCACTTCCACCCCCAGAGCGGGCCTGGGTGGATATGGGGGTGCCCGGGGAACCCGCCGATTGCTGTGTAGACCTCGATCATCTCCTTCTTGCACTTCGGGCAGACCTTCTTCTCGCCGTCCAGCCATGTTCGCTCGAGTCTTGCTCTGCGCGCCATCGTGGTTCTCCTCTGTATCACGGGACCACGAACTCGATCTCGTTCGACGCCAGCAGAACGGTCACGCTCTCTTTTTGCCCTGCCCACAGGGGGCACTTCACGATCATGCGCAATGTGTACTTCCCGGGCTTCGAGAAGTCGCCCCAGTCGTTAAGGTGGATCGGATACGACATGCCCTTGTTGCCAAGACCACCGTAGCCTTCGGGCCCTGGCGGCCTCTTGTCGCATGGGAGTGGCGCTCCGTCCCTGGTTGCCTCCAGGAAGCACATCTCCGGTGGGAGGCCATCGGCCCCTCGGATCTCGGGAATCCACTTACCAGGGAGACCAAGTCCGGGCCCTCGGGTATTCTGCACATGCACCTGCACCACAGGGTCCCGCCGCGACAGATACCAGTCGTAGTAGGCTGGGATCTCGAGACGGAGGACTCGTCCATGGGCCTGTCCGCCAGACTTCGCCTTCTGGATTTCCTCGGCGGTGATCGCAATCGGCGCGCGTTGCACGGCCTTCCCAAACGGCCCGAGGCTGACGTCGCCGCCCCTGTCCCTGCACATGTAAAGGGCCGCCAAGCAGCCAGCAAGGGCCACCCCGGCCGCGGTGACCACGTACGCACGTTTTGGACTCCACATCGGCCGCTCTCCCTTATCTCGCTCCCCAGTATATCGGGTGCCGGACCTTTCCCAGCGATCAGATCAGTCAGTCCATCAGCAGCACCTCGGCCTCGTCGAGGTGGGGAAGGGTGACGGTGAGGGCGTCTGGGGACTTGGTGATGGGGAGCTGCTTTTCGAGCCAGGCGGCGGTGATGCGCGAGACATCGCCGGCTCCGCGAATGGCGATGGTGAGGTTGTCGCGAGGGACGAGCTCTCGGCCCTTGTAGGCCCAGTTCATCAGGACTACCGCCCGCTTGCCCGTGGCGGGGTTGCGGACGAGGATGCCCTCGACGAGGGGATGCGAGGCGTCCACAACCGGCTTGACGCGCTCGACGGCCGGGGCTGTGACCCAAGCGCGCTTCCCGGCGTCGAAGTCCTGAGACATGTCGAAGTCGTCACGGTGCACGCGGGCCGCGTACTCCAGCCCGGTGAACAGGCCGGAGACGATGGCCTGCCCCTTGCCGAACGGGTGGCGGGTGACGGCAGCGCTGCCGTCGGCAAACTTCGCGAGCGTGTCGGCGCCCTCCCCAGGCTGAAGCAGCTCGCGCCCAACCGCGAGCCCCTTCCCCTCCAGCGTGGCGCCTTCCGGGGCGGGCTTGGTGTTTGCGAAAGTGCTCAGAGCGGTTGCGCCGTAGCGGCGGACCTCGCACCAGAGCTCGGGGGCGTTGCGCTTCCTGAGCCCGAGGACAGGCGCGAGGATGTCGAGGGGCTGGTTGGCCTCATCGTTCGCAAGGCCGCCGGCGCTGGTGTACAGGGTGCCGCCGGCCCTCACCCAATCGGCGAGCTTTGCCGCGGCGGAGCGCTTGAGGTGGCTGCCGCTGACGTAGATGGCCTTGTAAGGGGAAAAGACACCAGGAGTCTTTTCTCCGAAGGACCCTGCGGGCGCTGCGCGGAAAAGACTCCTGGTGTCTTTTCCCGCCAGCATCTCCTCGTCGAGCGGGTCAACGGGCACGTGCGCGTGCTGAAGGGCGGTGTAGACCCATTTGCCGTTCTCCCAATCGGCGGCGCTCCCCCAGTACTCTGATGAGAGGGGGCGGACGACTGCGACCTCGGCGGGGACGGCCCATGCGCCGCCGTAGAGCACGTCCTCGGCGGCGGCGATGAGGCGGGCCGCCTTGCTCACGAGCACCAGGTCGTCAGGGCGCTGGGAAAAGCTGTCGCCTTTGGAATAGTCGGGGCCGTAGGTGTACCAGAAGAGCATGGTCGCGCCGCGGCTGAGCGCGGCGAGGGCGCGCTGGATGGGCGCGCCGCGATGGGGCTTGACGTAGATGCCGAACCGCTTCCCCATCTTCTGCGAGACGATCCGCCCCACGTCGCACAGATAGCTGTCCCACTGCCACACCCGCGGGTCGCGGTTGGAGGTCTCGTACACGAATGCGTTGTCGGCGTGGCGGTAGAAGTCGAAGAAGTCGAGGCTGTGGCCGCCCATGAGGAAGTTGTTGCCGCGGAGGGCGAAGGAGTAGACCCAGGGTTGGTCCGCCCCCTTGCGCTTGGCTTCGTTGGCCCGCTCGCAGGCGTCGCGCAGCGGGGTGAAGAGGCGAGCCGAGGCATAGCAGTTGAACCGCCGCGAGAGGTAGGTGAGAAGCCCCCAGCCGCGCTCGGGGAGCCACGGCTCCTTGGGCAACTGAACTGGCCAGTCGGCGGGCGGGGCGTAGGCGTTCGGGCGAATCTCCGACCAGTCCTTTGCCCCGAAGTCCGCGAGCGAGTAACCCTGGCCCTTGACGAACTCGCGGAAGCCCTCGATGCAGCGGGGGCAAACGCTCTGGTGGCCCTTCCCTTCGGGAGCGCCGTCGAAGACGCTGCCAATCTCGTCCACCGTCAGCGGCCACACTTCGTCCACGCGCGGCTTGAGGGCGGCCTCGACCGCGTGCTGAACGCCCTCGGCGGTGCGCTTGGCAACGTCGGGATGGTAGGGGCAGCCGGCGCCCTCTGGCACGCTGGTGGGCTTTCCGCCGCGCTCGGGCCGGCGGACGGCGGGGACGGGATAGCCCATGCCGTGGAGCTCGCGGATGCGGGCGAAGGCGGCGGCGATGCCCTCGCGCTTGTCAATACGCTCGAAGACGAATGGCGCTGCGCCGCGCAGCCCCGTGAGGCCCAGTTGCCTGAGTGCCCGCAACTCGGCCTCGACGATGGCCTTGTTCGTGTGGCGGATGCCGTAGCCGGCCCCCTCGCCGTAGCCGCCGCAGTCGGTGAGGATGCCGAAGCGCTTGGGCATCGGCCGCTTCGCCCACGGAAGCGCCTCCAGCATCTCCACCCGCCGCTTCGCATACTCGCTCAGGCCGCAAAGCTCGTCCGTGAACTCCTTGCTCTCCGGCGTCACACCCCCCTGGAGGCGATAGAGGGGCAGGACGATGCCCACGGTCGGCCCCTCGGGGCCGGCCTCGGTGAAGCGCTTGATGGGTTTGCCCTTGAAGGCGAACTCGAACTCGAACTCCGCGCCCTTGAGCTTGCGGGCGTCGGTGTTCTGTGCTTCGAGCACGAAGGTGATGAAGGCCTTGCCGCTGGCCTTGAGCGAGGCGACGGGCACGGCGGGCGACCAGGCGCCGCGTTTGAGGTAGAGATAGCGGGCCGCCTTATCCTCGACGACCACGGCCTCCTTCGCAATCGGCTCGCCCACGTCATCGAGCTCTGGCGCGCCGCCTTTCAGCTCGGCGGCTGGCGCCTTTGGTGCGGCGTAGGGCACCGCGGTCAGCTCCCCGCGCACTGGTGTGCCGCCGAGTCCCTCGCCGCCCCAGCGCCAGAGGATGCGGGCCGGCACGTCGGGCGTGAGGGCCGTCACGCGGGCGCGAAGGGTGAGCTCCTTCGGCACCTCGGCCCCGAAAGCGATGGCCACCAGCGATGCAAAGCAAATCATCGATTGAATCGATTCATTCGATTGAATCGGTCGAATCGGTCGGATCATGGTGTTGCGGCCCCCTGGCTTGCGGCGGCGATGAGGCGCTTGGCGAGCACGCGGCAGACCACCCAGAGCGCGTCGAGGGGGAGCTGGCGATGGGCGTGCCTGTCGAGCAGGAAGCGCGCGCGGGCGGGGAACTCGTCGTCGGCGGCCCACAGGATGACGGCGACCGGGACGCGGGGGAGGGCGCGGAACTCGTAGGCGGCATCGCCCATGTCAAGCGGCCGCCCGCCGAGGGCCTCGGCGGCACCGCGGAAGGCGTCGGGCGATTGGCCGAACGCCTCTTCCAGCCCCGCCGTCGGCATCGGGTGCGGGCCGCGGAAGAAGAAGTCGCCGTACGGCAGGCTCTTGGGGTCAACCCATTCGCCGGCCGGCGATTCGTCCTGCGCGCTCAGCAGGTATTGGAGTGAGGCGAGCATGGCCTCGTAGCCGGGGGCGCCCTCGACGCGGCGCTCGGCCGCTAGGACGCGGACCTCGGCGCCGCAAAGGGGCACGACGTAGGCGTCGCGGCCCGGCTCGAAGGCCACGGCGGCCCGGGCCGCGGCCTCCTCCGGCCGCGCCGCCGCCAGCCGCTCCCAGAGCACGCCGATTGGGTCCTGTTGTTGTGGCACCTGTCAGTGCTCCAATGCCTGGGTTATCACTGCGTGAACACGAGTGTACCCATTCGTCGAGAATCGGTCAAAGCCGTCCGGCGGCAGCTTCCCCTCTCCATCTGGGAGAGGGCGGGGTGAGGGCGCGGGGACAGAGGGTCACTGCACCGGTGAGCCGAAGGGCCATCACGGGCGGCTCTGCGTGGGCGATATTCGAACATTCTACGATCAGGGCATATGTCCTGTGGGGGACCGGCCCCCGAGGTGGCGTCTCCTCGGAGCAGTTGGCATGTCTATGGGGGGTGCCACCAGGAAGGAGGACACAAGCGATGGGCCAAGCTCCAGCCTGGGGATGCGCGGGCCGTGCTCCCGGGAGGAGGGAGAAAGGACGATCTCCATGGCAAGTGGAACGGGACGGCGCTTCCGCCTGAGGAGGGTGTGCGTCGCGCTTGCGCTGCTGCCACTTGTCGGCGGCTGCGCGACGTGGACGCTGGACGACGCAACCAACCGCCCGGAGGCGTTCGGCGGCGTCGTGGGCGCTTTCGTCCGCGATGGTGAGCTTGGCGTCGCTCACGTGGCCGTCGGGAACCGGCCGCGGGCCAGAGTGGCGTGGTTCAACGCCCAAGCCCTCCGCGAAGGCACACACCCCTCGACGGACGATGGTTGCGCGCTCCCGCTGAGGGTGGAGAAGTCGGCGGAAGCGATTCCCAGACAAGCTCGGCCGGTCCCCGTCGCCCAGACCGAAGGCAGCGCGCCTTGGGACGCAGCGATCACGGTCCTCTACCGCCCGAACGATGAGCGTGGGGTTGCCAGGCCCCGTGTCCTGGCGCGTCTGGAGGCCGATGAGGGCGCCGCTGCCGACCGGGAGCTACACCTGCCGCTGGGCAGTTGCCGCGCCTGGCAGTTCTACCCACTCCTGCCCTTCGCCGTGGTTCTGGACATAGTGGCCCTCCCCATCTCGGTGCTCTTCCTGCCGGACATTGGCTAGCGCCGCAAGGCCGGAAGGGATCGTGGCCTGGGCGGCGGCCGCATGGATGGGCGAGGAGGGGGGAGGATCCGTGCTTGCCTTTGGAGGGGCTAGGGTTACGGCGGGAGCAGAGGAGGAGAGGAGGACTTGGCAAGAAGCGAAGGGCATTGGCAAGAAATGACCGAATCTGCGAGACTGTAGCATCGCTACAGAGTGGGCGCCGGGGAGCGCACGCCCAAGCAAGGCTTGGGCGTGGCACCCACAGAGACCCTCGCGCACAGACGGGTGGTACGGTGGGACGTGTGTGGCGCGGAACCGCGAACGCGCCTCTTGCGGGGGGCTCATTCGGGCGGCGCGCCCTGGCGGCCGATGACGGCGTGCTCGGTGCTCACCACGCGGCCACGGTCATCGCCGAGGTTGAGGTAGAAGACGGCGGCGCCGTCGGGAAGGGTAGCCGTGGCCTTGCCGTGGGCGAGCTGGGCGGGGGCGGCCTCCCACTTGCGGTCCTGCCACTTGCCCACGTCGCGGGTGAAGCACAGCTCGGCCTTGGCGATGAGGCGCTTGCTCTCGAAGGTGGCCCACACCTGGTTGCCTTCGCTGCCCTGGCCAGTGATGCGGGGCAGGGGATCGCCCCCCTTGAGGATGCCGTCGGCGAAGGCCTGAATCTCCTTCGGGGCCTCGCCCGCCGGGCCGTGGCCGTGCGGCATGCGGATGCGGATGCAGAGCGTCCGCGGCCCCTTTGGCAGGCGATAGGACTTCTGGAGGGCGTTGAAGGTGTAGGCGAAGTCGTTCGTCCCAGTCACCCAGGCCATCGGCACCTTCGCGTCGGGCAGGTAGACCGAGGGGTCCCACCAGCGCATCCAGCGTTCGGCGCCCTCCTTGCCGAGGGCCGCCACGTTGGCCGCGAAGCCGTGCTCGTTGGTGAAGCCGCAGCCGTAGACGGGCACGACGCACTTCAGGCGGTTGTCCACGCCCGCGACGATGCAGGCCAGGTAGCCGCCCCACGAGATGCCCGTCAGGCCGATGCGGTCGGGGTCGACCTCAGGCTGGGCGGCGAGCAGCGAATGCCCGAGGATGGCCTGGGCGACGGCGTGATAGGTCCACTGGTCTTCGCGCGGCTCGGCAATCTGGTTCCAGCCGCCCCAGCCGGGCGGCCCGCCTTGGGCGTCGCGCTGCCAGTTGCCATAGGAGCCTTTCGGCACGCAGCCGCAGGTGTCCATCGAGATCGCCGCATAGCCGCGGTCGTTCCACAGCTTCACCCAGTTGGCGAAGGCGGTGCCGCCTCCGCCTGGGACCAGCACCATCCCCGGCAGCTTCTTGCCCGGCTCCGACTTCGGTATCCCGAGCCAGGCGAAGACGCGCGTCGGCTTTCCGCGATACGGCAGCCCCTCATAGAACAGCGCCCGCAGCCCCTCCGCCTGAAAGCCCTCGGCGGGGACCGCCTTGGGCGCCTGAAACAGCTTCGCCGTGTCCCACATCGGCCCATCGGGCAGCCGCCCAGGAGCCTCGCCGGCCACAAGGGAGCGGCAGGCAAGGGCAGCGGAGACGAATGCGCATGCCATCAGGAGCTCTTTCATCGCCTGCGGCGCCCTTTCTTGTATGCTGAGACCACCGAGCGATACCAACGCCGCTCCTCCGCCGAGAGGGGTTCGGCGTTCTCGGGCGCCCCGGCCATCTCTTTGTCCAGTTCGGCGGAAAGCCGCTCCCACTCCTTGATGGTGCGCCCAGCGACGCGACGGGGTGACGCCTTCTTCATCGTTGCCTCCGCTGCCCTTTCTTTGTCACGGGGTGCGCTAACAATCCATCTCTGAGCCGCTCCTTGACCTTGTGGTGGGGGATGCCTTTCCCCTCGTCCAGTTCTCTCAGCCCGGCATCCACATGTACCACGAACGACAGAGCCTCCAGAATCTCTTCCATGGTGGCTCCATCCGGCAAACGCCGTATCATCTCGATGGCTCGTTCTTTCGCGCTGCCCATGTCCATGTCTGTCAGAACGTCCTCCCAAAATCTCGCTGCTGGGGGATTGGGACGGCGCCGGGCATATCCATGCGCGGCTTGGCGAGGAGGGCGGCCTTGCCAGCCTCGATGGCCTTGAGGATGGCCTGGTAGCTGGGGTCGTCCTTGCTCGTGAAGATGGCTGCGGCGTCGGGGGCGAGGCCACCGGCGGTCTTGGCCAGGTTGCGCGTGAGGACGCGGCTCCACTCGGGGTGAGTGAGGTTGATGTCGGTGTGGGCGAGGGCGATCTTGGGCGGCTGGAGCGCTTTGAGGGCCTCCTGAAGCTGTGCGAACCAGGGAAGCGGCTTGCCGCCCACGTCGAGCCAGGTGTCCCGCCCGCCGAAGGTGTGGGGGCGCGTCATGTCCCATGTGCCGTAGTAAGGCACGTTGGCGTCTATCCAGGTGTAGATGCGGCGGCGGCTCTCGTCGTCCACGTCCTTGTACTTCGTCTCAAGCAGCTTTGTGAGGCGGCTGACCCAGGAGCCTGTGGCCAGCGGCGGAAAGTTGCCGGTCGGGCCGGGGTTGATGTGGTAGCGCTCCACGAGGGCAGGGGTGAAGACGAGTGTCTCGAAGGCCATGTTGAACAGGCGCGTCTTGTCGCCTGAGAGATCAATCCCCGCCTGGGGCGTCGCGCCGCTGTGGCACTTGACGCAATACTTGTCGAGCACGGGCTGGACCTGTTTGACGAAGTCCACCGGCCCCTCGCCCCAGGGCGGCGGGGCGATGCGGTCGGGGGCCTTGGCGAGGCGCTTCCACGACTGGAACTGCGCGGAGGGCGCGTGCGAGCGCGACTCGTGGCAGCCGATGCAGTTCTGCGATTCGCCATTGACGAGCTGGGTCACTGTGCCCATGCGGCGGACCTCTTTGCCGTTCGCGTCGAGGGCCTGAAAGTAGAGCTCGACGCCCGCGGGGGCGGTGAAGTAGACCGAGCCGTCCTCCGCCACGGGCACGGTGCCGTAGTTGTATTTCACGTAGTACGTGCCCTCGCCGATGGCAGGGTAGTGGTCGGAGTAACGGGGGCCTTCGGTGTTGTACTTCTTGGGCAGTTGCGACATGACGCGAAGTTCTTTCACCTGGCCGCGCGTCACGCCCTTGTCGAGGAGGCCCTGGTAGACGTCGAAGCAGAAGAACCGCCCCTCGCCCTTTGGCTCTGCGGGCTGCGGGCCAACGAAGCGGTGCGGCGCCTGCCGAGGACGCAGCGGCACCGGGCAGAAGCACGAGGCCGTCGGGTCCTCATAGAGGAGCGCCTTGTTCCCCTTCGTGTCCATCACGAACAGGCGGTAGCGTCGCGGGCCGCCCTGCGCCGGGCCGCCGTAGGAGACCAGCAGCAGGTCCTCCTCGATGGGATAGGGGTCGGTGTAGGACCAGGGGTAGAGGACGTCGCCCGGCCCCCAGTTCGTGTCGCGCCAGGTCCTGCCCGCCGTGGGCTTGTAGGGGACTTCGGGGGTGATGTTGACGATGCTCTCGACGTTTTCGTGGCCGAGCGAGCGGTCAATGAGGCCGATGGCGCCCAGCGGCGGATGGTGGTGGGCGGCCATGACGCACACCACCTTGCGCGTGCCGGGCACCTGCTTCGCGCCGTACATCGAGTTCGGCACCGTGAGCGTGTTCCCATAGAAGAGCTGCACCCGCGTGCCGTCCGGGTTGATCGTCCAGAGCATCTCGTGGGTGAAGATGTTCTTGTCCTGGTACTCCCAGCGGGAGTAGAGGATCGAGCCGTCATCCATCACCGAGGGCGTCACGTCGCACAGGGTGCTGTATTCGAGTCGGCGGATGTCCGAGCCGTCGGGGTTGACGGTGTAGAGTGCGCAGGCGAGGAAGTCCTGGCAGAGGGAAAAGGACTCGACGCGGGTGGAGGCGAAGCAGATGCGGCCGTCGGGGAGGTAGACGGGATTGAAGTCGTGGTAGCGGCCGGTGGTGATCTGGCGGAGGCCCGTCCCGTCGGCGTTGATCTCCCACACGTGATGGGGGTCCTCGCGCTTCGGCACGTCGCGCTTGTAGGTGAAGACGAGCCGCTTGCCGTCGTAGGAGGGGCTGATGTCCATGATGAAGCCCGTCTTGTCCTCGAAGATGGTCTTGACGGCGCCCGTCGCGGGATCGAGGGTGCAGATGGCGGAGCCGACGCCGGTCATGTGGGAGTGCATGGTGGCGTTGGTGCCGCGCAGGCCGTGGCCGTTGCGCTTCAGGAAGGCGATGGGCGGGCAGCGATGGACGAAGAGCTTCTGCTCGAAGGCCGTGACCCTTCGCACCGTGTCCTCGATCTTCATCAGGCCGGCGAGGTCGGGCTGGTTGCCCGCAGCTAGGCCGTCGCGCATGGCCTTGAGGAGTTGCTCGTGTGCGGCCAGTTCGGCGAGGAGGCCCTCGGCCTCGGCTTTGGCAAAGGGCAAGCTGGCGGCGAGGCGTTGAAGGGCGGAGCGGGGCGTCGCCAGGTCAACGGCGGCGATGGCCTGGCGGGCGTTGCGCAGCTTGTCGCAAAGGGCTCCGGCACGCTCGTAGAGGGGCTGCCAGCGGGGATCGTCGGGCTTCGCGCCCGCGGCGCGAACGGCATCGAACTCCACCCGTATCGGCTCGCCCGCCTTTCCGAGCTCCCTCAAGCAGCCCTCAACGAGGGTCATCTTGTCCAGGCCATACAGCTTTCGCCCGTCGAGCGTGGTCACGGACACGTCTTTGTATTCGGCCGCGGTGGCCCAGGTGCCGAGGCCGATGCCGCCCGAGGGGTAGGTCGTGTCCACCAACTGGTTGATGAGCTTGCCATCGAGGTAGCACTTGATCGAGGAGCCTTGGAGCACAATCCTGATGTCGTACCAGCGGCCCGTCTCGATGCGGCCTGGGACGTGAGCGAATTCGCGCTTGGGGCGCGTCTCGATGGCGTGAGAGTTGTTTCCCCAGCCGCCGACGTTCCACCAGTAGAAGTGCTCCTTGTCCCTCACGCGGAACAGGACGAGGAAGCCTTCGGCGCCTGCGGTCTTCCGCGCCTTCACCTCGTAGACGTAATCGGTCCAGTTGGCCGCCTGAGCGAAGGAGCGGCAGTCCGCCCTCAAGTCCGTCTGGACATAGACCTCGCCATTCGCCTTCCAGGTGCCCGCCGTCGGCGTCCAGCCATCGAATGGGCGCGCCTTCGGCGCGTCCACCGCCCCGAGCGCGCACGCGCAACGTAGAAAGAGAGCGACAGCACCAGCCCAACGCAAAGGCATCTTCCCCAGGTCTCCTTGGATGGCATGGCGTAGCGGCCAAGAGCATTCTAGCGGGGCGGGCCGCCGGGTGCAAGGCGCGATGAACCCTTCTTGCGCATCACACCCGCTCCTGCTATACTCCCGTGCGTCACAAGCCCACCTGCTCCGCGCTCCAGCGTCTGCTGCCCGACAACCGCGTGGAGTTCCCGAGCGCGGCCGAGGCCACCGCCCAGGGCTACCAGCCCTGCAAGCTGTGCAACCCGTAGCCAGTGCCTGGGGTACGCTCGGCGTGACTCACAGGCTGTGCCATACCGGGATCAGGACTCGGGCAGGGTCCAGCCATGCCGTCGGCAGTACTCGTCGAGGGCCTTCGCGCGTTCCTGATGATAGCCGCCGTCAACGATGGCTTGGCTGATCTTGCGCGCCAGTGGCGCCTGTGGGGCATGGGCCCGTAGTTGCCCAACGAAGCCAATGAACTCCTCTATATTCGCCTCTGACAAACGACGTATGTCTGTGCCAAAAGCGCGCCCGACGGCAATGTGCGGCTGGTTGCAGAGGTCTGCGAAGAAGCGATCCGCGATGAAGACGTCAACGTACGGAGCGTACGTGGCGATATGCTCGACATCCGTGTAGTCGCCTGCCTTGGGCTTCCGCGGCGTTGGCCCCCTACAGAGCATCGCTAGGCCAGCCAGGAGCCGTCCATGCGTGTCGGCAAAGGGAGTCGCTGACACATGCTCGCTCAACAGGAACTCCTCGGCCTTCCGTCTAGCAACATCAGACTCCATGCCATGCCGCTCACGCAACAGATGCCATATGATGGAGCGGAGGCTGTCCACCACCATGGCCTTTCCAAAGGCGTCTGTCTCCATCCTACGGATGGCCTCGAAGTCATAGCACTGCTCCTCGTACCGCGCGAAAAACGTCTCTGCGCGGGCACGCCAGCCAGCCTTGCGCTTCCGGTTCAACTCGACGATTTCCGGCAAGGGACCCATGTCGACGTGTATCTGGAAGAGGGGGTGCCAGCCGTGGGGATCCTCGTGGAAGGCATCGCGTAGCGGAGGCCTGGCCAGGGGGAGTGGCGGCTCGCTCCGGAGAAAGCGGGCGAGGGCTCGGAATACCTGCGCTTCCTGGACCTGGACCTGACTCTCCAAGCCCGGGTCGCACAGGTCTCTGGCGATGCCCTTGATGACGTCTGACAACTCTGATAGGTCTGCTTCGGACTCCACAATGGACGACCCTGGACATGAAATGGTTTCCTCTTCGGCTGCCCTGCTGAGGGCATCGTACAGGTCGATCCACGGCGACCCGGTCTCGTTGCGCAGTTGGGCCCGCGCGATGTGGGACACCGTAGAAGTGTCCAGGTATATCAGAGTCTTGCGGATTGTGGGGAGGCGGGCCCGGGCTTTCCAGCGGCACTGCCGATTGGAACAGTTGAACAGAAGATGCTTGCCGTCCCGTATATCCACAGGGCGGACTGGCGCTGACTGGCAGGACGGGCACCCTGGCCGCTCCAAACCCTCGTATAGGTCGATCTCGGTCACTGCTATCCCCTGATCACCAACCAGCGAACAGGAAGCCAGGAACTCGCCGCGGCGCCCGCTTCCCAAGGAGTATTCGAGGCCAGGCCACGACTGCTCACATCAATAGGCGTCCTTCGATTCGCGCTAGGGCCATCACCCAGGCAGCAGCCCTTCGCGTAGGGAGTCCTTCTCAGCCCGCCTCTGAATGACCTCCACGGAAACCTGGAACTCCCTGGCAACAAGGTCCAGGATGATGTCCCAGACCGTGTCGCGGACATTGGCGATGGGAATCGCCTCCCGCTTGAGGCGATCGGTGACGGAAGCAAGATGCTCCATCATGGCCGCGCGCAATCGGCGCTCCGGCACCAAGACAAGCCCCGCGAAGGCGTGTGCCTGCCATTCGTACCAGCCATGCACCTCATCGGGGATGCTGTTGATGAATGTCTTCCATGACCCGACGGAGTCGAAGTCCCTGCCCTGGTAGAGGTCGCGATGGAGGACCAGGTGGCCGATCTCGTGGGCGATGGTGAAGCGATACCGGTTGTAGCGGTGGTTCCAGATCCATTCGTCAACATGGATCTCTTTGAGGTCGCCCGTGAGGAAGCCCACGACGCCGTAGTCGTCGCTGCGTAGTGCGTCCTGGAGGCCAGGCACCGGCATGATGTCTAGCCGGAGCTTGACCTCCGCAATCTCCTCGATCGGGACCGGGATGGTTCCGGCCGGATGGTACTGTGCGAGGAACATGGCGGCGCGGTCACGCAGGTCGTCGTACGACAGGTAGGCGATGGGGAACTCGTCCAATCACTATGCCCCTTTCACCTTCCTGACGATTTCGTCGAGCTGCTCGTCGGGGATCTTCTCGCCGCGGAGGGTGCGGAAGAGGATGGGGAGCTTGCCGACGGCCTCGGCGTCGCTCATGATGTCGCGGGGGATGCGGCCGGCTTCGGCGGCGGCGAGGTCGAAGAAGCGATACCAGTCGTCGCTGCCCTCCTGGAGGCCGAGGAGGCGGGCGTATTCTTCGAGCTTGTCGTGCTGCGGCGGAGCGAGACGACCCCGTTCGAGCTTGCTGATGTTGCCTGGGTCCAGGCCGTGCTCGAGGCAGAACTGCCTCAGCGACGCGCCCAGCGCAAGACGCCGCTGCTTGAAGAACTCACCGAACTGTCCCATATCGCACCCCCTGCCTCTCCCGTTGTAAGAATTATACAACGGCCCGGCCGCGAAGTCAAGGCGGAGATTGGCGCGAACCGCGCGGCTTTGGGGGTTGACCTACAGGGCGGGTTGTCGTATGGTGCGGGGGTACGGCGCGAGGGGCGGAGGCGGCAGGGCGAACAAGGAGGTCCTTGATGAGGTCGGGTGCGTGGATAGCAGGGTTGATTCTGCTCGCGCGCGCGGCGGGCGCGGGCGAGGATGTGGCCAAGGTGGCGGCGGCGATTCGGGCCGAGGCGGTTCGGGCCAATGGGGATAGGGAGGGGCGGCCGCTGCCGCTCGCATCGCACTGGTGCTGCGGGAAACACCAGCTCTCGGAGGGCTGGGCGCCGGCTCACCAGCTCCGCCTGATCGAGGAAGGGCACTATCTCCTGCCGTGGTTCGCCCACCCGCCGATTGAGGCGCAACTGGGGGAGAAGGCGTTGGAGCCGTTCCTGAAGTACTACGAGGAGCCGATGAAGCGGGCCGCTGAGCTGAAGCTGCCCCTCACCATCGTGGGTACGCAGTGGGAATGCCTCCTGTCCGCTGAGCCCTACGTGGAGCTGGAGCCGGAGAAGAACCCGAACGTGGTGACGCCCGACGGGAAGGTTCGCAAAGAGGTCTGCCCCTTCGGGCCGGCCGAGCTCTGGGAAGAGGTCGGGCGCAAGTGGACGGATAACCCGCAACTGAAGCGGCTTCAGGCCTGGTATCCCGACCCGCCGCTGGTCATCTTTCTCTCGAACAACGAGCACGGGAAGCTCCGCTGGCACAAGGCCGAGGAGTCGAAGCGCTATCTGGACAGGTATGGGAAGGGGCGAGACGACGATTTCAGGCGAAAGGTGGTGGCGGACGGCTGGATCGAGCGCTACCGCGCGCTCCAGAAGGGCATGCGCGACGGCCTGGCCGCCCAGGGCTGGCGCGACAAGGCGCTCTTCGTCGGCTACGAGGCCTTCGGCCCCGACCACATCGGCCGCTGGGGCGGCTGGCCCAACTACTCGCTCCACTCACGGGGCCGCATCAGCCCCGCCCCGCTGACCTGGGACGGCGGCAGCCCGTCGTACTACACCCACGACTGGAATCCGAGCCGCGACTACACGGTCTGGAGCCCGCAGCTCGAGTTCATGAATCTTCCCTTCATGCTCCGCGACGCCTGGAAGCTGAACCCGAACTTCTGGTTCGAGTTCTCGGTTTGGGACGGCTACGACGGCCCGCGGCGGGAGAAGGAGTATCCATCGCCCCGCACGCTCTATCGGCTGAAGGGGCAGACGTACAACCCCGACCGCTATGCCGGCTTCGTGCAGTTCGGCATGTGGCTCCTCCGCCCGCGGGCGGTCCGGGAGTTCCGCGGCTGGACCTTTCCCGCCGAGGAGGGCCTGCCTTATTTCAGGGCCATTGTCGAGTCCGTGGACCGCGTCCACCGCAGCGACGTGCTCCGCAAGTTCTGGCGCCAGGGCGAGCTCGTGGCCAACCGCGCCCGCAAGCACCACTACCAGGCCGGCATCCCGGAGGAGTGGCGTGACGAGGACCGCTGGTTCCTCCTCGACGCGAGCGTGAACCCGCAGGAGTTCCCCTGGGAGCTGCACTGGGAGGTGGCGGTCTACTCGCTGGCCCTCGTGATGGGCAAGGCCCCTGAGCGGCAGTGGCTCGTCTACGCCCACTCGCCCGTCAAGGCCCGCAAGGGCGTCAAGCTCACCATCCCTGGCTACCAGCAGGTCACTGTGGACGTCTCTCCCGCCGGCGCCTTCCACCTTGTGGACGAGAAGACCGGGCGGGTGGAGGCAGTGAGATAGGCGGGGACGCGCTTGACATGGTATGAAGATCGGTTATACTGATGGTGGAAAGGATGGTATGACCGATGCCGACCGTCAAGACCGCTTTCTCGGCAGACAAGCCGCTGTTCGACCGGGCGGAGCGCCTGGCGCGCGATAGAGGAATCCCGCGCAGCCGCGTGTTCAACGATGCGCTGCGAGTGTACTTCGCTCGCCTCGATGATGCGGAGTTGACGGCGAGGATCAACGCCGCCTGCGAGGACGGCCCCGACCCGGACGAGAAGGAACTCAGGAGATACCTGAACGCCCACTACCGAAGGCTGGCAGAACACCTATGGTAGTCAATCAGGGCGACGTCTTCTGGGTCGATCTCCAGGAGCCCCTAGGGTCAGGGCCTGGCTACCGCCGCCCCTGCGTGGTGATCCAGAATAATCTGTTCAACCACAGCAGCCTCCGGACCGTGGTTGTGTGCTTGCTCACATCCAACCTCCGCCACGCACGTGTGCCGGGCAACATTCTCCTGGAACGCGGGGAGGGGGATCTCCCCAGGCGAAGCGTGGTCCTCGTAACTGAGACCATCACCGTTGACAAGTCCCAATTAGTAGAGAAGATCGGCGCCCTTTCGCCTCGACGCGTCCAAGAGATCGGGGACGGGATCGTGTTCCTGGTTACACCACGGGAAGGACTCCAAGCATGGTGAACTTCGGCATCATCGGCTGCGGCGGGATGGGGAGGCATCACACGAAGTCGCTCCAGGCCATCGAGGGGGCGAGGGTGGCAGCGTGCGCGGACGCCAACGCGGAGGCGGCACGTGAGCTGGCCGCCGCCTGCAATATCCCCGACGCCTCCGGCGACTACCGCCGCGTGCTCGACCGCAAGGACGTTGACGCCGTGTTCGTGTGCACGCCGACGTTCACGCACCGCGAGATCGTCGTGGCCGCGGCGCAGGCGGGGAAGCAGATTTTCTGCGAGAAGCCCCTCGCCCTCACCGTGGACGACTGCCAGGCGATGATCGCCGCGTGCGACGCCGCAGGCGTCCAGCTCATGGTCGGCTTCGTCCGCCGCTTCGACAACCAGTGGTGCAAGGTCCGCGAGCTCGTCCAGGCCGGCGCCATCGGCCGCCCAGTCGTCTGGCGCCAGTGCAACGCAGGCTCCTGCCCCAAGTCCCCCTGGTACATGTTCAAGGACCAGGGCGCCGGGCCGCTGATGGATGGCGCGGTGCACACCTACGACTTCGCCCGCTACATCTTCGGGGACGCGTCGGCGGCCTGGGCCGACCTGACGCGGCTGCGGCGCGACCGCACGGCGTGGGACACCGGCACCGTTTCTGTCCGCTTCCAGGGCGGGGACAGCCTCGGCCTCTCCTGGTCCTGGGGGCTGCCCAGCGGCGTCAGCGGCGGCTCGATACTCGACGTCCTCGGCCCCGACGGCGTAATGCTGTTCTCCACGCCGCCCGACAGGCTGCCGAAGGACTGCCCGCCCGAGGAGTTCGGCGCAATCTCCATCGTCCGCGAGGGCGGCACCGCCACCGTCGCCCCCTTCCGCAGGAACAACCTCTTCGCCGACATGGTGGCGGCCTACGTGAAGGCCCTCGCCGACGGGCAGCCGGTTCCAGTCCCCGCCGAGACGGGCCTCAAGGCCACCGAGATCGCCTGCGCCGTCTTCGCGTCGAGCGAGCAGCACCGCTGCGTGGAGATCCCGTAGATGGGCGTTCGCCGAGGAGACAACCAAGCCCCCTCTCCCTCGGGGAGAGGGTTGGGGTGAGGGTGCTGAACTCTGGGCGCACACGGCGCAAGCCACCCTCACCCGCCCGCCCCTGGCGGGCGACCTCTCCCCCAGGGAGAGGTGAGCCGGAGCCGCGCCGAGTGCCGAGATAATGGGAACCTTCGGGAGGGCGACAACGCTAGGAGACAAGCCAATGGGCATGGGCTTTGGGATGATGGAGCTGTTGATGCTCGTCCTCAGCGGCGGGGGCTGGGGCAATGACCTGCTGGACTACCTGCCCTCCGATGCCTACTGGAAGGCGAAGGGGGTGCCGATGAGCGTGGAGCGGATGGTGGCCGAGCTGAACGTCGGCGAGCCGGCCGACCTGGCCCAGCTCATCCGCGACCTGGGGGCAGAGAAGCACGAGACACGTGAGGCGGCCACTGCGAAGCTGCGCGCCCTCGGCCCAGCCGCAATCCCCTCACTCAAGAAGGCGGCGGACTCCGACGACCCCGAGGTCCGCACCCGCGCCCGCGAGCTGCTCGCGACCCTCAGCGGCGGGGCACAGGCCGGCGCGGTCCGCCGCCTCATGGCCATCCGCGCCCTCGGCGAGCTCAGGAAGCCCGAGGCCGCCGGCCCGCTCCGCCCGCTCCTGGAGTCGAAGGAGCCGTTCGTCGCCGACTACGCGGCTCGCGCCATCGCCGCCATCGAGGGCAAGCCCCACGAGCGGCCGCAGGCGACGGCAGAACAGATCAGGAGCGATCTCTGCCTGCTCCCGCCCAACTGCGGCATCGTGGCCCAACTGCGCCTGCCAGGCGGCCGGGCATCGTCCTTTGCCGAGGCGCTCAAGTCCATCGGCCCGGCGCTGGGGCCAGGGCAGGACCTCGCCAGAGCGCTCGACGAGCTGACGAAGGGCATCTGCGCCGTCGCCGAGCGCGTGGGCAACATCCGGCTCGACGCCGTCACGCTCGGCGTGGCCGACGAGGTGGGCGACCGCAAGGGCTTCGCCGTCGTCGTGGCCCGCGGCCGCTACGACGCACAGGCCGTCAAGGCCGCCTTCGGGCAGTTCCAGCTCGACTCCACCAAGGTCGAGGGGCTGGACGTCTTCTCCGTGGAGCGGGAGATGCGCCTCATCCCATGCTCGGACGAGCGGCTCGTCTTCGTCGGCGGCCCGCGGAATGAACAGCTCCCCATCAAGGAGATCGCCGCCGCGGTGCAGGCCAACTCGGACAAGCCGGCGCTCGGGCCGAAGATGCTCGAACTCATCAAGGCCATTGACGCCCCCGCCTGGGCCGCCGTGGTGATGAGCGACGCCTACCGCCAGGCCCCCTTCCTGGCCCCCTTCGAGACCGTTGTGGCGACGGGCAAGACGGCCGACGATGCCATGGCCCTGAGCGTCGTCGCCGTCGGCAAGGACCCCGAGGCCCTCAAGCAATCGGTCGCAGAGGTCCAGAAGGGGGTCAAGGAGGCCACGGCGGACGTGGCCCGCGAGGTCGCCCGCATGCCCTTCCTGAAGCCCATCGTGGAGTTCATGGAGAGCATTCGGGTCGAGGCCGCCGGAGCGGAGGCCAGGCTCACGGCCAGGATGAAGGGCCAGGGCGGCGCGCTGATGCTGCCCGTCCTGATGCTCTTCACCGTCAGGGCGGCCTCAGCGCCACGCCAGATGCCGGCGGTCGACGAGGGGCGGGCCGTCCCCGCCCCCGCGCCAGTGCCCGACAGGAAGTAGTTTCCGTTGCGGAGCCTGCGATCACAGGCGGGACGCCTGTGCCACCACTGAGACAACGGGCTTGGTGGCACAGGCCTCTGGCCTGTGATTGGGGCAACAGCCCCCTTCCACTTTCCACAACAGAAACGAAGCAGGGCGCCGTGATCGAACGAAGCTTCTACGCCCGGCCGGCGCTGGAGGTGGCCCGCGAGCTGTTGGGCCTGGTGCTGGTGCGCCGCAGCCCTGAAGGCACGGTCGCCGGGCGCATCGTCGAGGCCGAGGCCTACATCGGGCGCGAGGACAGGGCCTGCCACGCCTGGCGCGGCAAGACCGCCCGCAACGCCGTCATGTTCGGCCCGCCCGGCCACGCCTACGTCTACTTCACCTACGGCATGCACTGGTGCCTGAACCTGGTGACGGACCGCGAGGGGGTTCCCGCGGCGGTGCTGCTGCGCGCCGTGGAGCCAGTCGAGGGCCTCGAGCTGATGCGCGCGCGGCGGCCCAAGGCCCGCAAGGATACCGACCTCACCAGCGGCCCGGCCCGCCTCTGTCAGGCGTTCGCCGTTGACGGTTCGCTGAACGGCGCCGACCTCTGCGCGCCCGACAGCATCCTCTTCGCCGAGGACCGCGGCCTGGGCCACGGCCCAGCCGTCGCCGCCCCGCGTGTGGGCGTGGACTACGCGGGCGAATGGGCGGCCAAGCCCTTCCGCCTCTATGATGCTTCAAGCGCCTTCGTCTCGCCGAGATGAAGTGTAGCTGCGATCCAGACGTAAGCACGCTCGGGGCTCCGCTCCGCTGTCATTCAAAGCGGCATCGGCGCCTGCCCTGAGCGGAGCCGAAGGGATGCCGCACTCCACATTCCTCCCCCAACCTGGCGTGGGGGGCTATGGAGTGCGGTGACGCGTCACCGCTTTCGTTCCCAGCGGAGCGGTCGAAGAGGAGGATGCCCTGTACCACTATCCCCGGCCCCAGAATGCCGCCTCTGGCAGAGGTGTTGCCGGCTCGCGTCTTACGTCTGAATTGCAGTCGGAGCTGGGGCAGACTTGACACGCGCGGCCGAAGCGCCAGAATGGGGGGACGTGTCAGAGGTGGTGCGAGGCCATGCGCAGGTTCGCCTGGTGGCTGACGGCCGTGGGTGCCCTCACAACACTCCATTGCGGAGGGCCGAGCGCCATGGTCCCACACCCTGACAGGTCGAAGCTGCTGGCGTACCTCTCGGCGGACGGCCGCGAGCGGGCCATCAGGAGCGTTCGCCCGTGGCAGCGACGCCGCGTGCGCGCCCTGGCGGACATGCAGCTCGTGATGGGGCCGCTGCCCGAGGCATCGCGGAAGGTGCCGCTGGACGTCGCGGTGCTCGAAGAGGCCGACCTGCCAAAGGCGACGCGGCGGAAGGTCACATACGCGGCGGAGAAGGACGACCGCGTGCCCGCCTATCTCTTCGTGCCAAAAGGCGTCAAGGGCAAGGCGCCCGCCATGCTCTGCCTCCATCAGACCACGGGCATCGGCAAGGGGGAACCGGCGGGACTCGGCGGCGACCCGAACCTCCACTACGCCCTGGAGCTGGCCGAACGCGGCTACGTGACCCTGGCGCCCGACTACCCGAACTTCGGGGACTACAAGCTGGACGTCTACGCTCGCGGCTACGCCTCGGCCACGATGAAGGGCATCTGGAACCACATGCGGGCCGTTGACCTCCTCGCGTCGCTCCCGGAGGTTGACCCCGAGCGGATCGGCTGCATCGGCCACTCGCTGGGCGGCCACAACACGCTCTTCCTCGCGGCCTTCGACCCGCGCGTGAGGGTGGCCGTGACCAGTTGCGGCTTCAACTCGTTCCTCAAGTACTACGGGGGGAACCTGGCGGGCTGGAGCCACGCGGGCTACATGCCCCGCATCGCCAGCGTTTACGGGAAGGACGCGCGGAGGATGCCGTTCGACTTCACGGAGGTGCTCGCCGCCATCGCGCCGCGAGCGGTGTTCGTGAGCGCGCCGACGAAGGACGACAATTTCGAGCTTTCGGGCGTGGAGGACTGCCTGAGCGCGGCGAGGCCAGTCTACGAACTGTTCGGGGCAGGTGACAAGCTCGCGGCGGCGCACCCCGCCTGCGGCCACGGCTTCCCCCCCGAAGCCCGCCAGGCCGCCTACGCCTTCATTGACAAGGCTCTGGCCAGGCGAGAGCCAGAGAACTCGAAATCCGAAGCACGAAATCCGAAGCAAACCCGAAACCCAAAATCGCAATGACCGAAACAGGAACGGTGCCGTGCACCACGCTCTCCTGGGCCAGCGTTCTGCGGATTGGTGCTTTGGGCCTTTTTGTTGTTTCGGATTTCGGATTTGGGATTTCGGATTTCCAGCATTTCGCCAGAAATGCGGGCTATTTGGCGTCGGGGTCCTTTCGGCGGCGTTCGGCCTCCTTGCGGTAGAAGGCGGCGTGGGCCTCGAGGGTCTTCTTCTCCTCGCCCTCGGCGGATGCGGCGGCCTTTGCGGCGACTTCGGCGGCGAGTGCCACGTGGCCGAGCTCGTAGTGGATGCGCGCGAGCGCGGCGTGTGCGCCCGGCGCCTTCTCGCCGGCCACCTCGGCGGCCTGCTTGGCGAGCTCGATGGCCCGCGGCAGGTCGCGGCGCTCGAGCTCGCCCGTCGTGCCCAGCGTCAGCGCGACCTCGAGGAGCACGTCGGGGTCCCTCGGGCACCCCTTCGCCATCGCGTAGAGCACCTCCCAGGTCTCGTCGATCTTCCCCTGGTCGCGCAGGACGAGGCGCTTGAGGCGGTAGGCCTCGGCGTCGTCGGGCACCGCCTTGAGGGTCTCGTCCAGCACGGCGAGGACCTTCTCGTTGTCGCGCGCGCGGATGAAGGGGGCGAGCTTCTCGCGGAGCGCGGCGAGCTTCTTGGCGCGTGCCAGGTCGAACTTCCCGGCCACCAGCTCCTCGATCGCGCGCTCCATGCGGGCCATCGGGTGGCCGTGCCAGGCCACCCGCCCGTCGCGGTCCACAACGAAGGCGTGGGGGATGCCGGGCACGTTCTTCATGTAGCCGTCGTTCGTCCTGCCGCGGTCGTCCAGCCCCACGCGGTACTCCATCAGGGTGGTGCCCATGTACTTCTTCACGGCCGCCTCGTCCTCCTCGGTGATGCCGATGAAGACGACGTCCTTGCCCGCGTACTTCTTGTGGAGCCTGTTGAGGTGCGGGACGGTCTGGCGGCAGGGCTGGCACCAGGTGGCCCAGAAGTCCACGACGAGGACTTTCCCCTTGGTCGCCTCCGGGGTGAGAGGGGTGCCGCTGAGCCACGTCTTCACCTGGATGGCGGGCGCGGTATCGCCGATGTCGAGCGCCAGCGCCCCGGCCCCGCCGAGGATCGCTGCCGCCAGGACCATGAGCCTGCTGCGCGGCATCATCAATGGTCTCCTAGCGCCGCGGTTGGCCGCAGCTAAAGCGGATGGTTGGATGAGCCCGACCCCTTGGCAGCATACCACAATCGCCCGACGGGCGCAACCGCCTCCCGGAAAGAAACTAGCACTTGACAAAAGGAGGCAAAGAAGGTTCAATACATGACGTTGCCCGGTTTCCTGCGAATGTTGCTCTGGCATCCGCGAGCGGGCGTTTGACACCCCCGCCATCGTATTGTATCATGGTTTGGGGGGGATGCAGCGAAAGACACCCGCAGAGGCAATCGCCCCCGTAACCGCGCAAGGGGGCACCCCGAGACGGCGCCGGGGAACCGCGCGCAACAGGAGAGAGTCAATGTGCAGGCGACGTGGGCGCAGGCGGGCATTCACGATGGTGGAGCTGTTGGTGGTCATCGCGATCATCGCGCTCCTGGCCGCATTCCTCCTGCCCGTGATCGCGGCGGCCACCGCGAGCGCGAACAGGGCCAGGTGCAGCAACAAGGAGCGGCAGTTCTTCCCGGGCATCCGCATGTACCTCAGCAACTTCGACGACTACTTCCCTGTCGCCTGGGTCGTCCACGAAGGCGCCGACGCCACGACGAAGACCCGCCTGGGCTACATCAGCTTCTGGCGCCTCCTCATCCACGAGGCGTGCGAGGCCGGCTTCAACCGCCTCCTGGACCCCAACAAGGAGTCCGTGAAGGAGAAGCTGGCCCGCGACAAGATTTTCTGGGCCGACCCCGCCAAGGGCTACACCAACGACTACTTTGCTCCGAGCATCCTCTTCACAGGGTGGATGAAGGGCGATGGCAGCAAGGAGATTGACACCAGCGTGACGAACAAGACCTTCGACCGACACGTCCACTTCGGCCAGGCCACCCAGGACGTCTCCTCCACCCAGCGGCCCGTTCTCACGGAGGGCGACGCCGGCTATCCCGCCGTCGCGAACCCGGGGGATACCCCGGAGGACTGGAAGGGCAAGCCTGCCGACACCACTCACAAGGCCGATCTCCAGAGCGGCTGGACCCTCTCGCCGGCCTTCCCGGGCGGCGACGCCAACGACGTGGCCCTCATCGGCGTCGGCAAGAGCCTGCGCGTCAACGACGACTACAGCCGCGAGAGCATCCGCTTCGACTTCCGCCACAACAAGATGATCAACGTCCTCTTCCTCGATGGCCACGTGGACTCCGTGGCCGAGAGCAACCAGTCCCGCGTCCGGGCCATCATTGACGCCTGGAACGCTCTGGCTCCCACGCCGACCACCAACCCCTAGGCCCGCATTTCTCACCAGCCCACCCAGCTCCGAAGGAGCGATAGGGTATTGCCGGCGGCGTAAGCCGCCGGAAAGTGGCCAGCAGAGGGCCAGCCCCGAAGGGGCGGAAGGAACACACCGTCCTTTCGCCCCTTCGGGGCTGGACCCTCCTCAATCCGTGATCCGGCGGCTTACGCCGCCGGCAAAACCCTTGCGTCCCTTCGGGACTACGGGGCCTGGTGAGAAATGCGGGCTAGTCCCGGGACTCGAATGCGCCGATGTCTGGATGGCCGGAGGCCGGGGGGCCGAGGACTGACCATCCTTGAGGTCCTCCTCGCCCTCGCCCTCCTGGCCGTGGTCGTCTGGCTTCTCCTCCCCAAGGCAGACACCACGGCAAAGTACGCCAGGCGGGCCGCCTGCAACAACAAGTTGCGCTTCCTCTACTCCGGCCTCGGCGCCTACCTCAACTCCAACAACGACACCTTCCCTCTCGCCTGGCACGTCAGCGGCCCCTCCGTGGCCGACGACCTGAGCAACCTGCTCTACTCGCGCTTCGCGATCCACGAGGCATGGGACCCCACGGGCTTCAGCCACATCGTCACCCCGCGCGATGTCGAGCAGAGCGTCGGCGCCGTCCCCGCGCGCCGCCAGAAGTTCCACACCACCGCGCTCTTCTGGAAGTGTCCAGGCAAGGGCTGGACCGACGACTACTTCGCCCCCGAGACCATCTTCCGCAAGTCCGGAAGCCCCGCGCGAAGAGCCGAACTCACTGAGGTCGTCTCTCCCACCGAACGCCCCCTCTTCGCCGACGTCAACGCCTCCTTCCCAGACCCCAACGCCAGCCACCTCCAGGACCCCGGCCACGACCACGAGCTGCGCAACGGCTTCAGCATGGTCTCCGAGTCCGGCGCCGACGTCTTCCTCGGCGTCGGCCCCAGCCTGCGGGTCGAAGGCCACCTCCCCTCCTCGCGCCTCGACTTCCGCCACGGCGACAACGCCAACGTCATTTTCCTCGACGGCCACGCCGACTCCCTCCCCTCCGCCAACGCCCCACGCATCGAAGCCCTCCACCGCGCCTGGAATCACCTGGCCGGCAAGCCGGAAGGGAAATGAGCATGGCCGCCATCGTCGCCGCGGTCGTCGAGGCTCTCCACGCCATCGCACCGCCGGAGCTCGCCGAGGCCTGGGACAACGTGGGCCTCCTCCTGGGCGACCCCGCGGCCCCCTGCCGCCGCGCCATCGTCGCGCTCGACGCGACGCCCGCACTCGTCCGCCGGGCCGCCCGGTCGGGCGCCCAGCTCGTCATCTCCCATCACCCGCCCATCATGGCCCCCCTGCCGCGCGTAAGGGCCGACGAAGCCCCCGGCGCCCTGGTCCTCGATGCCGCCCGGCGCGGCGTCGCACTCGCCGCCGCACACACCAACCTCGACGTCGCCCAGGGCGGCGTCAACGACGTCCTCGCCGAGCTCCTCGGCCTCCAGGCCGTCGAGCCACTCGCCCCCTGCGGCCCCAGCACCCAGGCCAAAATCGTCGTCTTCACCCCCGAGGGCGACCTCGCCGCCGTCATCCACGCCCTCTCCGCCGCCGGAGCCGGCGTCATCGGCCAGTACCGCGAATGCACCTTCCGCATCCCAGGCACCGGCACCTTCCGCGCGCTTGAGAGCGCCCACCCCACCATCGGACAGGTCGGCCGCCGCGAAGAGGCCGCCGAGTTCCGACTCGAAGCAGTCGTCCCCCTCGCCCTCGCCGAGCGTGCCGCCGCCGCCGCGCGCGCCGCCCACTCCTACGAAGAGCCCGCCATTGACATCTATCCCCTTGCAGGGGGGCGACTCGACATTGGCCTGGGCCGTTTCGGACGCCTCCCGAAGCCCATGCCTGCCTCGCGCCTCGTTCGGCTCATCAAGCGCAAGCTCGGCCTGCGGACCCTCCGCGCCATCGGCGACCTCAATCGGCGAGTCGAGCGCGTCGCCGTCCTCGGCGGCGCCGGCGGCAAGCACGTTGACGCCGCCCTCCGCGCCGGCTGCCAGCTCTACCTCACGGGCGATGTGACCTATCACCAGGCCCTTGCCGCTCAGGCCGCCGGGTTGGTGCTCGTTAACGCCGGCCACGCCGCCACCGAGCAGCCCGTCATCCCCGTCCTCGCCCGCCGCCTCGCCGCCCGCTGCCCCGCCGTCCGCTTCCGCCCAGTTGTCCGATCGGAATTGCCGACTTCAGGCTTCGGCCCCTGAGGCCCGGTGGCCAAGACCCGTCAAGATGATCACCACCCCATTCCCTGCCTCGTTCCCCCCTGGCTCCTGTCAGCCCCAGCGTGGAATGGGGGCCACAGGGTACCCATCGCTCTGGCAGGGGCCGATAGCTGAACCGCCGGCCGCAGAGGTCGGCCCCGCGCCCGGTGGGCGAGGTGCGTGCGGAACGACAATTACGGAGTTGAACAACTCCGTAATTCTCCTTTCTGGCCACTCCGGCGGCCACGAAACGCCCATTCCACCCATCCAACCTCACCCCGCGAGCCCATCTGTGGGAAGCTTGCCCCCTTGCCACGTCGCCAACCCGGATTTCCCGCCAGCCCGCGGGGTCCCGAGGGGACGACAGGGTCTCCCTGGCGGCGTAAGCCGCCGGACTCTCTAGCAGACAACAGCAGAGGAAGCGCAAGCCCCAGAGGTCGGCCCCGCGCCCGGTGGGCGAGGTGCCTGCGGAACGACAATCACGGAGTTGAACAACTCCCCAATCCTCGCCTCCGGCCCTGTCGGCAGCCACCAAGAGCCGAACCCACGCATCCCAGCGCTTTGCCCAGGCGCGCAGTTCGGCGGGCGCCTCACCCTGCCGCTCCGCGCGTCGCGCGCCTTTCCGCAAAAGAGACGAATTACGGAGTTGAACAACTCCGTAATTCTGGTTTCCGGGCACGCCCGCAGCCACCAAGAGCCGAACCCACGCATCCCAGCGCTTTGCCCAGGCGCGCAGTTCGGCGGGCGCCTCACCCTGCCGCTCCGCGCGTCGCGCGCCTTTCCGCAAGAGAGACGAATTACGGAGTTGAACAACTCCGTAATTCTGGTTTCCGGACACGCCGGCAGCCACCAAGAGCCGAACCCACGCATCCCAGCGCTTTGCCCAGGCGCGCAGTTCGGCGGGCGCCTCACCCTGCCGCTCCGCGCGTCGCGCGCCTTTCCGCAAAAGAGACGAACTGCGGAGTTGAACAACTCCGTAATTCTGGTTTCCGGACACGCCGGCAGCCACCAGAAGCCGATCCCGCGCATCTCAGTCGGCTGCGGAAGCCCGTTTGCGCTGGTATGCAGCGGAACCTTCTCGGCACGCGTAGATTCCTGAACGGCGAACGCCGAACACCCAACGGCGGGCGTCGAACCAAAGACCTGCCTTCGGTCAACGTTCGATGTTCGACGTTCAGCGTTCGACGTTGCCGCCCCGGACGCCGAGCGTCCGCCTCAACGCAGAGCCGAAGGGCACTGGCGGGCCTCACGGGGGACGTGTCAGGGCTGTTTTAGGCCGTGGCGCTTGACGAGGCGCTGGAGGGCGGTGCGGGCGATGCCGAGCGAGCGTGCGGCGCGGGTGACGTTGCCGCCGGCGTCGCGGAGAGCGCGGGCGATGGCGTCGCGCTCGAATGTCTCACGCACCCGCCGCTTGGCCTCGCCGAGCGGGACGGCGCCCTCGACGGGCAGGAGCGCGGGCACCGCGGCGAGCAGCGGCAGGTGGGCGGCGTCAATCACCAGCTCAGGGTTGAGGGTGACGGTGCGCTCGACGACGTTTTCGAGCTCGCGCACGTTTCCCGGCCAGTTGTAGGCGCGCAGGACGTCGAGTGCGGCGAGGGTGATGGTCTTGCGCGGCTGGCCGGACTTGGCGGCGTGTTTTTCGAGGAAGTGCTCGACGAGGAGCGGGATGTCGTCGAGCCGCTCCCGCAGGGGCGGGACGGCGATGGTGACAACGTCGAGGCGGTAGAAGAGGTCCTCGCGGAGGATACCGCGCTTGACGCAGGCCTCGGGGTCCTTGTTGGTTGCGGCGATGACGCGGACGTTGACGGGGATGGGCTGGGTGCTGCCAACTCGGACGACCTCGCGCTGCTGGAGGGCGCGGAGGAGTTTGACCTGGGTGGCTGGGCTGAGCTCGGGCAGCTCGTCGAGGAAGATCGTCCCGCCGTTCGCGCTCTCGAAGTAGCCTGGCTGGGTGCGGACGGCGCCGGTGAAGGCGCCGCGCTCGTGGCCGAAGAGCTCGCGCTCGGCGATGGTCTCGGGGAGCGCCCCGCAGTTCACCGCCACGAACGGCTTCTCGGCCCGCGGGCCGGTGAAGTGGATGGCGCGCGCGACCAGCTCCTTGCCCGTGCCGCTCTCCCCCGTGATGATCACGCTCACGTCGGCCTTCCGCACCTTCTCGATCAGGTCGTAGACCCGGCGGATGGCGGGCGAGCGGCCGACCAGGTTGTGGAGCCCGAAGCGTTCTTCGAGCTGGCTCTGGAGCTGCTCAACTCGGCCGCGGAGCTCGAGCTTCTCGGCCACCTCGCGGGCGAGCCGCAGCAGCTCGTGGGCGTTCAGCGGCTTGGTCACGTAGTTGTACGCGCCCTCCTTGATCGCGGCGACGGCGTTCTCGATCGTGCCGTAGCCGGTCAGGATGACCACCTCGGTCTGTGGGCGCTTGGCCTTCACGCCGCGCAGCACGTCGATCCCGCTCATGCCCGGCATCCGCAGGTCCGTCACCACTAGGTCGAAGTCGCCTTCCCCGAACAGGCGGAGGGCCTCCTCGCCGTTGCCCGCGCTCTCCACGCTGTAGCCCGCCTCCGCCAGCGCGCGCGCGAACGCCCTCCTCACCACCGCCTCGTCGTCCACCACCAGCACGCGAACCACGACAGCTCGCCCCTGACTGAACCGGAGATCCGGGACTCGAAGCTCAGAGCCCGAAAGAAACCCAAAGGCCAAAACCCGCATGACCGAAACAACAGCCATGAACAGCGGGCCTCGTCCTACAGCTCATGTTCCACGACTCGAGTCTCTGCATTTCCGGTTTCCTTCGGATTTCGCTCTTCGAGTCTGGGATTTCCTGGATTTCTGATCGGCTCCCCGAAGTCTACCACTGCTGCCCTATCGCGTCAAACCCTCATCCAGTCCAGCGTGCGGGAGGGGGTTTGCCTGCCTTTGCGGCATCGTGTTGTGACGCTGCCGCGGAGCTTGCCCGCCGGCCGACGGGATATGGAGGTCGCCCACGCGCCGGCGCCGCCTCATCGCTTTCCCTGCTCCACGCTGGAGGATGATTTCACACTTGTACAAGTCTGAAATCAGGTCCCACCGGCCCTTCCTTTCAAGGAGGGGGCACGAACGCTGCCCCTGCTCCATGCCGGCCGGCGATCGTCCACCCGCTGCGGGCATCCGGCAGCCTCCGCGCAGGCCTGGTGAAGGATGATTTCACACTTGTACAAGTGTGAAATCATGTCTCAGCACCCCTTCCTCGTAAGGAGGGGGCAGAAGCGCTGCCCCTGCTCCATGCCGGCCGGCGATCGTCCACCCGCTGCGGGCATCCGGCAGCCTCCGCGCAGGCCTGGTGAAGGATGATTTCACACTTGTACAAGTGTGAAATCATGTCTCAGCACCCCTTCCTCGTAAGGAGGGGGCAGAAGCGCTGCCCCTGCTCCATGCCGGCCGGCGATCGTCCACCCGCTGCGGGCACCCGGCAGCCTCCGCGCAGGCCTGGCGAAGAATGATTTCACACTTGTACAAGTGTGAAATCATGTTTCAACGGCCATTCCTCTCGGCGAGCAGGGACGGTGGGGCCGCGGCGGCTTCATAGTTGCCAATCCCCGCAGCACCGAGACACGCTGGGCGCAGACAAGCCGGCGAAGCCCAGCGCGCAAGCCGACAGTTCCACCGAGCAGCGCACTTGATGGGGACACCGCGACCTCTTATGATCCTATCTCTTTGGTTGCGGATTGCGGATTGCGGATCACGGGTCCAGGAGAAGCCTTTGGCCAGGCCGAACATCCTCATCTTCATGACTGACCACCAGCGTGGCGACACGGCGCTGGCCGAGCACCCGTGCCTGACGCCGCATCTCGATGCGCTCGCGCGCAACGGGGTGACGTTCACGGAGGCCCACTGTCCCTCGCCCCACTGCTGCCCGTCGCGCGCGACGTTCCACACCGGCCTGTACCCGTCGCGCCACGGGGTGTGGAACAACATCTGCAACGCGCAGGCCATCAGCCGCGGGCTGAGGCCCGGCGTCCGCCTCTGGAGCCAGGACCTCGCGGAGGCCGGCTACCACCTCGCCTGGGCCGGCAAGTGGCACGTCAGCGTGGAGGAGACGCCGGCCAGGCGCGGCTGGCACGACGAGCTCATGGTCAGCGGCCACAAGCCGGCCGAGCACGAGACCCAGTGGCAGCACTACCAGAAGCTCGCCGCGTCGCCCGACCCCGCCCAGCGGGGCGAGGGGCAGGCCCTCCGCCCGGGCTACGGCACCTACACGCTCTACGGCACGCGCGAGGAGGGCAACCCCCACGACGAGAGGGCAGTGAAGCTTGCAACCGAGGCCCTGCCGAAGCTGGCGCGCTGCGGCAAGCCCTGGTGCCTCTTCGTCGGCCTCACGGGGCCGCACGACCCCTACTTCGTCCCGAAGCGCTACCTCGACCTCTACAGGCTGGGCGACGTGCCGCTGCCGCCGAGCTTCGCGGATGATATGGCCGACAAGCCGCGCGTCTACCGCCGCATGCGCCGCACCGTCTGGGGCCAGATGGCCGAGCGCGAAATCCGCGAGGGCATCCGACACTTCTGGGCCTACTGCACCTACCTCGACGAGCTCTTCGGCAAGGTCCTCGCCGCACTCGACGCCACGGGCCAGGCCAACGACACCCTCGTCCTCTTCACCTCCGACCACGGGGACTACTGCGGCGACCACGGCCTCTTCGCCAAAGGCATCCCCTGCTTCCGGGGGGCGTACCACGTCCCCGCAGTCGTCCGCTGGCCTGCCGGAGTCCGCAAGCCGGGCAGCATGGTGGGCCAATTCGTCTCACTCGCCGACTTCGCCCCCACCTTCATCGAGCTCGCCACGGGCACGGCCCCGGCCGGCCTGAGCGGCGCCAGCCTGGTCCCCTTCCTTCGTGGCGAAGCGCCCCCCGCCTGGCGCGACGCCATCTTCACCCAGTGCAACGGCGTCGAGCTCTACTTCACCCAACGTTCCGTCACCACGCGCGAGCTCAAGTACGTCTTCAACGGCTTCGACGACGACGAGCTCTACGACCTGCGGACCGACCCGCACGAGATGCGCAACGTGTCCGCCGACCCCGCCTACGCCGACGCGAAGCGGGGCCTGCTCCGCAGGCTCTGGCAATTCGCCCGCCGCGAGGGCGACGCCGCGATCAACGGCTACGTCACCGTCGGCCTCGCCCCCTTCGGCCCTGCCGAGGCCTTCCGTTAGCCGCTGGCGAGTCTTGCCCAGGCTGTTGGAGGACCATCTTCCTTCCTCAATCGTCCTCGTCCTCGTCCCTCGTCCTCGTCCTCGATTCTTGTCCCCACAACGCAAGGGAATCGAGGACGAAGGACGAGGACGAGGGACGATTACGATAGGAACACCTTCTGCCGCGCTTGATCTCAGGCGGGGCTTGCGGTAAGCTGCTGGCGGCGTGGATGTGGCCAGGAACACTCAAGGGCGGGTAGGAGACTGGCGATGCTCCAATTGAGCATGCACACGGACAACTGGCGCTGCCTGAGCGGGAGCCTCAAGCAGGCCTGCGAGGCGGCCAGGCGCTTCGGACTCGAATTCATCGAGTTCGGGGTCATTGACGGCCAGGACTTCATCGAGGGCCTGGGCTACAGCCCGGCCGTGTCGCTCGACTCCAACCCGATCAAGCTGCGGCGCTATCTGGACTCGATGGGGCTGCGGCCCTCGCAGATAGACGGCGCCTATCCGATCACCGGGCCGCTGGGGGCGACGTTCGCGGTCCGCTACGCGCAGCGCGCCATCCAGTTCGCCGCCGCCATCGGCTGCCCCCGCGTGGACACCACGGACGGCCAGTTCAAGCCCGAAGGCTACACCGACGAAGAGGTCCTCGCAATCACCAAGCTGAACTACCGCCAGATTCTCGAGTGGGCCGAGGACTACCAGGTGGTCGTGAACATCGAGACCCACGGCCCCTACACGACGAACCCCGACATTCTGGACAGGATGCTGAACTTCTTCGACACGCCCTGGCTGCGGTTCAACCTCGACACCGGCAACACGTTCATCTCGGGCGGGAGCCCGGTGGACTTCCTCAAGCGGTTCCTGCCGAAGCTGAGCTACATGCACATCAAGGACGTCAGCAAGTCGCTGGCGGCGAAGATGCGGGGCGAGGAGACGGGGATAGCAATGAGCGAATCGCCCATCGGCAAGGGGGTGAACGCCAAGAACATCGCCGAGTGCATCCGCATCCTCAAGAGGGAGAAGTGGGACGGCGTGCTCTCGATCGAGTGCAGCGGCACGGACGAGAACCTGGCCGCGAGCATCAAGTGGCTGCGGAAGCAGATCGCTGGCGCGTGACGAAGGGGGTCACTTCCTGGCCGGTTCGGATGGGGGGAGCTTGGCGAGGGCTTCCCAGCGCGCCTCGATGGCCCTGGGGTCGGGAAGGGAGGCGTGGACCCAGAGGCCGTAGCGGAGCTTGAGGGGCTGGCCGAGCTTGATGGTGCGGGGGGCGTCCTGGGTGAAGGCGGCGCCCATCCAGCCGTCGTCGCGGACGTGGAAGATGCTGGGGTGGTTGGGATTCGCTGGGTGGTCTAGGAGGGTGATGCCCTCGATGACGCCGTCGGCCACGGCGCCCGAATAATCCGTCCACTTGGCTCGCTTCCAGAAGACGCCTTTCTCGTCCACGCCGCCCTCGGAGTTGCGGATGGTGCCGGCGCCGTCGTGGACGCCGATGGTCTTGGCCATGCGGACGGCGAGGAAGCCGAAGGGGGTCTTGCCCAGGGTCGCGTCGGCGCCTTCCGCCGCGAGCTCGAGGTCAACGACGATGAGGAGCTCGTCGTTGGGGAGGGCGTGGACGGCGGTGATGCGGCGCTCTTTGAGGAGTGCTTTGCCCTCCTTGGTGTTGAGCCAGTTGTTGTGGGAGACGACGGCGGCGGAATCGGCCCCGTCGTCGAGCCGCTCGATGCGCTGGTGGACGATCCGCCCGCCGCGGCCATTCGACCAGAAGTCCGTGCCGTTCACGTCGTGGTGGGAGACCCAGACGGAGTTGTGGTGGCCGTGGCTCTCGGGGTCGTGGGGGTGGCCCATGCGGGTGAGGGGCCTGCCGCTGGGGCCGATGACGGGGAAGATGAAGGGCCTATCCAGGTCCTTGCCGAAGTGGTAGCGTGCGACCTCCTTGCCGTCGCGCTGGAAGGAGACCTGGCTGTAGGGCTGCGGGACGGCCTGCATGCGGGGGATGGGCTTGGGCTGAAGGTCGGCGGCGAACGCACCAGCAAGGAGCACACAAAGGGTGAAGACCATCAGGTGGATACCTGCGGGTTCCATTTGGGTGGCACTCCAAAGCAGAAAGAGTCGAGGACGAGGACGACGACGAGGACGAGGACGATTCAAGAGCAGATCAGGAGGCTGCTCGGAGCCAGGCGGCGATGCCCTGCTCGGGCACGTCGAGGGCGAGCATCAGGTGGCCGAAGAAGGTGGTGTTCAGGCTCCCGATGGTCGGGGGCTCCTCGGGGCGGCGGGGGTCGTCGCCGATCCAGTGGAAGACGCCGCCCGAGGGCTTGTGCTGGTAGTGGAGGATGCGGTCGAGGACGCGCGGCAGGCGGATGACGGGGCGGCCGATCCAGGCGGCGACCTTCCCGAAGGTGAGGGGGCGGTAGACCCGCTGGAGGTCCTTGTATTCGGGCCGCTCCTCTGGGAAGAAGAAGTCGGCGTTGTCGCGGAGGGCCTCGCGCTGCGCCCAGTCGAGGAGGCGGGCGATGGTCCCGTGGTCCACGCCGGCGGCGTACATGCCCCACGAGGCTTTGTGGATGTAGCTGAGGTTTCGCTCGCCCAGGATCGGCCCGTTCGGCGCGATGTGGCTCACGAGGAAGTGGCCGCCCTGGGCGAGTGCCACGCGCACCGCCCCCAACAGATTGGCTGGGTCAGCGATCCGCCAGTCCATCGGCTTCTCCTGAAGGCGCGTCACTGTGCCTTTCGCGCGGCGGGCTGCGGCTTGACCTTTGAGGCCTCGATCCGCCCGGCGACGTGGCCGCAGACGACCGCGGGAAGGTAGAAGAAGATCCCGCCGAGGCTCCCGACGTAGGTAGCGTAGGCCGGGTAGAGAATCCTGTAGTCGTCCTTCTCGTCCCGCGTCAGCCCGTTCGCAATGTCGTAGCCGATCGCGTCGCCCGTGGCCTCCGCCTCGACGTAGAGGTCGAACCCCGGCAGGAGAACGTAGAGGAGCGCATAGATGGCCTTGCTGTCTTGGGCGGCAAAGTCCTTCGCGTGCCCCGCCTCGTGGAGGATGATGGACTTGTGGCCAGAGTAGATGTGGACCGTGTTGGTCATGGGGTTGTAGTGGTCACCAGTCCCGATGAACGGGAACCCCGCGAAGAGCCTGTCGGGGAAGAGCGTGTACCAGAGCCAGCTCGGCGCCCCGAGCACGTAGCGCCAGAAGGGATTGAAGTCCCTGTTGCGGACCAGCCGGCTCCATTCGCCGCCTGGGGAGTACTGGTTCAGGCGGACCTTGACGTTTCGGAGGCTGTTTTCGGCGAGGTACTGCTTGAGCTTGGCCTCGGCCTCGAGCGGGATGTCGTGGTTGCACACCCGCCAGTTCCAGAGCAACAGCTTGGTGGGCAGCGAGAAGAAGTAGTGGCCGAGGCCGTCGAGGAGCCAGAGCTTCTTCCCGCGCTCGATCTGCGGCTCCCCTGGGGCCAGGCGCAAGGTCTTCGGCCCCTCGAGGTTCTGCCCGCAGCGATAGGGCACCTTCGCGCAACCCGCCAAGGCCAGGGCAACCAGCACGCCCCACGACGCTAGTCTCTTGCTCACGGGTTCTCCTCAGAAGAGCACGAGTGCGGCCCGCGGCCCTATCTGGTATACTGAACCGCGTCGCGCAATGCAAGGCGCAACCCCTGGAAGAAGTTCCAGCCTGGGAAAGTGCGTGAGCCTGTTGGAGTGCGGCGGCTTGACGCCGCTTTTCAGCCAGCGTGGGTGCGGACCGAGCTTTCTGAGATGTCCCAAGGCTCGTGCAAAGCGGCGTCAAGCCGCCGCACTCCAACAGGCTGTCGCACTGTAACGGGCTCTTGCCTCAACATCGTTTACCTTGTGATGGGAAGTGCAATGGCCAATGACCTGAGAGAGAAGGACTACGTGGCCGTGGTCCAGTGCCACATCGTGAAGGAGCGCTGCTCGGGCTACTTCTGCGAGAAGGCGTTCAACGAGCGGACGGGCGGCTTCGCCGCCTATCCAAAGGACAAGGCGTACCGCACGCTCTACCTGACCTGCGGCGGGTGCTGCGGGCGGGCGGTGCAGCGCAAGCTCTCCCACCTGGCGCGCAAGATCAAACAGCGGGAAGACATTGGGAAGGACCGCATCGTGGTGCAACTCTCGTCGTGCATCACGAAGGACAACTTCCACGCGCCTCCGTGCCCGAACCTGGACTACCTGAAGGCCCTGATCGCGCGGCTGCGGCTGGACGTGCGCGAAGACACCGCCGTCAGCGAGCTCGCCGAGAAGCGGAGGGCGGAGAGCGTCTACAAGGCGAAAGGAGCGGCTTGTGAAAGCGATTGACATCAACCGGCACTTCCTCTCGAAGGCCAGTTGGGTGGACCCCGCGAAGACGGTGGACCGCGTGATCATCGGCGACCCGCAGAAGGAGGTGAAGCGGGTGCTGGTCACGTGGATCGCCAGCTTGCGAGCCGTGCGGGCGGCGGTGGAGCGCGGCTGCGACATGCTCATGACCCACGAGCCGACCTTCTGGGTCCACGCCAACGAGCTCGAAAAGATGGAGAAGTCGGAGATCGCCTCGGACAAGCGGCTCTTCATCGAGCGGAGCCGGCTGGTCATCCTCCGCAACCACGATGCCTGGGACCGCTGGCCCGAGGTCGGCATCCCCTGGGCCTGGGCGCAGTTCCTCGGCCTCGGCAACAAGCCGACCGCGACCGGGGCGAACGGCTATCAGCACCGGTACGACGTCGAGCCCGTGCCCCTCGACTCCTTCGCCGCCCGCGTGGCCAAGCGCACCGCGACCATCGGCGAGAGCGCCGTCCAGGTCGTCGGCGACGGCAAGAGGCTCGTCTCGCACATCGGCATCGGCACCGGCTGCGGGTGCGACATCCGCACCTTCCAGGAGATGGGCTGCGACCTCTCGGTGGTCTGCGACGACGGCTCGTGCTATTGGGCGGGCATCCAGCGCGCCGAGGACGACGGCCACGCGGTCATCCGCGTGAACCACGGCACGAGCGAGGAGCCGGGCATGGCCACCCTCGCCCGCTACATCAACGAGAACCTCCCCGGCGTGAAGGCCGAGCACCTGCCGCACGGCTCCACATTTCGGCTGGTGGGGGCGCAGGCATAGGCTCTGGGGCGGGCGGGAGATCGGTCGGATCGGTCGGATCAGTCGGATCAGTCGGATCTAGCCTGTTGGGCGGGGAGCCTCTCATGGCTTGGCGGCCACCGGGCCGGGGCGGGTGCTACGCTCGAGGTAGTCGGGCCAGAGCGGGCAGTTGAAGTCAATCCAGGCCTTGATGGCGCGCATGCCGGCTTCGGGGAGCTTCACGCCCTCGTGGTGCTTGTCTGCGAGCACGGTCCAGAGGCGGCTCTGGAGGGTGCCGAACGAGAGCGGCTCGGCCTTGAAGTGCCTCATGCCGTAGGTGAGGTCGAAGTAGTGGACCCATCCGCCCTGGATGAGCGCTCGGTAGGAGGCGGGGATGCGGTCGGCGCCGAGCGTGCCGCGCAGGTCGGTCCGCCCTTTCTCCTTGCCGTCGTGGCAGCGCACGCAGTGGGCGTCGAGGACCGGCTGCACGACCTTCTGGTAGTCGAACGGTTCGGTGCCCCACGGGGGCGGCTGAAGGGTGCGGGGCGGCTTGCGGAGGGCCAGGCCGGCCGCGGCCGGCGGCGAGGCGCGGCGGTTCTCGTGGCATCCAATGCAGCCGCGCCGCTCGCCCGGCTGCAACTGCACCACGCTGCGCATCCGCTGGAGTTCGTTGTACTGGGCGTCGAGCAACTGGAAGTAGAGCACCTTGCCGGCGGGCGCCAGGAAGCTGGCCGAGCCGTCCTCCTCGATGGGCACCGTGCCGAGCGACGCCTTGGCCACGTAGCTCGGCCAGCCCCCGCCCTCGCGGACGCTGTATAGCCCGGGCTCGACTTCCTTCACGTGGCTGGGCCAGTTGTAGCCGGTCCGCACGGGGGCCAGCGGCGCGTTCGGCGTCCGAGTGAGAAAGCTCGGCGTCGGGCCATGCACCAGGTGCACGGGCGCGGCGTAGAAGTCCTGGAACGGCGGATGGTCGGCTCGGAACTGGCCGCAGGGGAGCGACGCCAGGGCGGCCGGGACCTCCTGGGCCACGCGCAGGTACTTGGCCCTGCCGCGGGCGACTGTGGGGCCGAGGCCGATGTAGACATCGTGGACTGTGAACTGGCCGAGGCCGCGCTCGGCCAGCTCGGGGTCGAGGGTGGTGGGGAGCGCCGGCGGCCGCGGGCGGGCGCGCAGCGGGGTGGGCCGGTAGCTGCTGATCCGCGGGTCAACGTAGAGCAGCTCGCGGTTCCCGTAGCGGTCGAGCACGTACAGGCCCCAGTTGTTCCGGTTGTCGGGGTTGTGGGCCACGAGGAAGAGGTCGCGCGAGAGGGGGTGGGGGTCGCGGAACGTCTCGCTGTGCGAGCGGCTCATCTGGTACTGTGGCCGCGTGTCGGGCGTGATGTTGGTGAGCGCGTCGGTGTCGAACGGCCCCTTGGCGAGGTCAATCAGGGCGATCGGGCCGCTGTGGTCACCGTGGGACATGAGCGTGCAGACGATCTCGTTCGAGCCTGGGACCTCGTGTGCCTGGCTGTAGCAGTTGGGGGTGTTGTTGCCGAAGACCAGCTCGGGGTGCGTGCCATCGGGGCGGATGGCCCAGAGCGTGTGGCCGAAGTCGGCCCCTTTGTCCAGGTATTCGGAGCGGGTCCAGAGGATGCGGCCGCTGCGCATCACCGAGGGCTTCCACTCGCTGAGGTTGGCGAGGGAGAGGCGCCGCAGCCCCGTGCCGTCGGCCTCCATGCGGTAGAGCACGTATGCCTGCGGCCGCCAGCACAGGAAGCGCGCGGCGCACCGCGTGGTGTGGAAGGCCAGGCCGCCGTCGGGCAGGCACACGGCGTCGAAGTCGTGGAACGGCCCCTCGGTGAGCCGCCGCAGCCCGGTGCCGTCGGCCTGCATCGCATAGAGGTGCCAGTACGAAGCCCAACCCTCCACCTCCGGCTTCTGGGGGCGGTAGGCGAAGTAGACGGTCTTCGCGTCGTAGTCCGCCGTCGGCTCGCGCACGATGCCCGCGCTGCCGTCGAAGAGCTGCTCGGCCCGCGCGCGGTCCGGCCGGAACCTGCCCTGCTCGTCGCGGGGAACGTGCAGCACGAACACGCCGCCGCCCGGCTCGAGCACACCGTCCAGGTGCTCGCTGTAGTTGTGCGACTCCAGGAAGGGGTGGCGCTTGGCGAACAGGACGCGTTCGAGCGGCGCGAGGGCGGGGTCGCGGAGGAACAGGTCGCGCTTCGCCCGCCGCGCCGCAAGGTACAGGGCGTCGGAGCCTGGCTTCTCAGCGGCCTGGCGCCGCAAGTCAGCGGCCTGGGCGCGTTCCGCGGCCACGTCGAGCCCCTGGCCCGCGAGCCGCTCGATCATCTCCTCAAAGAGAACTAGCACCCTCTCCAGCGGCTCCAACCGCGCGAAGCGGCCCCAGTAGGGCGCGCCGCCGGGCAGGGCCGGACGGTCCACCCGCAGCGGCGAAAGATGATCGTCCGCCGGGATGCGGCTCAGCGTCGCCCGCTCGCGCAGGAAGGCGTAGTGGAGCAGCCCGCCCCAGCCCTTCTCGGGCAACTCGTCAACGGGAAGGCCGGGGAATCGGTTGGGCCGGGCGACCCTGGTAACGCGCTTGGCCACCGACTTCCACTCCCGGCCATCCTGCGAGAGGAGCACCTCGAAGCTCACGGGCACGCGGTCGGCGTAGCGCCCCTTGCGGTCGCGGGAGAAGACCAGCTTGGCCACCTGCGCCGGCTTCGGCAGCTCGATCTGCGCCCACTCCTGCCCCGTGCCCGCCGCGATCCAACTGTGGTCGTTCCCATACAGTCCGTCGTTGAGGTGCGGGATGGCGTGGATGGCGTAGCCCGGCAGGCACGACGAGGCCGATGCCTTCGCTCTCGACTTTGCCA
>Ga0194112_10001127_pt1 | contig 39293 bp, 40 predicted proteins | sample TA2MahC400mmetaG_FD_146191 | JGI IMG/M metagenome (GOLD analysis project Ga0194112, IMG submission 146191) | Freshwater microbial communities from Lake Tanganyika, Tanzania - TA2015016 Mahale Deep Cast 400m | ecosystem: Environmental > Aquatic > Freshwater > Lake | place: Tanzania: Lake... | reverse complement strand
AGTCCATGAAGAGAGGATAAGGCTTTTTCTCAATGGGATCTTCAGGGAGCGCTACTGTCGGTAGAGCGTTTTGCTTACTCCAGGGCATAAAGACGTTTCCTCCCCGTCTATCGAGGTTCCCTGTCAGAGCAATCAGTATTCCAAGGGCCCGGCAGGTCTGCACAACCTGGGTATGCATGTCCAATCCATTCCCATCATATAAGACTGCAGGCTTCTCAGTGGCATACTGCCTTGCAAAATTCTGGATTCCTTCCGAAGAAAGTCCCGTAATTCCGGCAGCCCACTCCGGGGTATACTTCACAATATGTTTTTTTAGCTCCTCAAAGCCCACCGTGTAGTTTTGAACAAACTCCCAGTCGTAGAGCTCCTCTCCAATGATCACATGGGTCATGGCTAGGGCCAAAGCAAGATCTGTCCCGAGCCTCAGCGGGATCCATTCGTCAGCAACGGCAGCCGACTCGCTCCTGACGGGATCGATCACTACGACCTTACCCCCTCTGGCCCGAATCATCGGAATGGTCTTTGAGAAGTTTTGGGTCGCAGCGTGCCTGGTGTATCGATTCGCTTCAGTCACATTGGCAGCCCATAAGATAGCGAGCTTTGTTCCGTTGTAGTCTGGTTCGGAGATCTCACCAAATACGGAAGAAACGCCCAATTGGCGAGGACGAGAACAGAGGTGCCCAACGCTTGTGTTCAGGTTCGATCCAAAGACCCCAAGCAGCTGGAGAAACGCATCCCTTCCTTCGTAGGTGTACGGAGCCCCCGACTCCCTTACCAAGATTTTTTGTCCGTATTTTTCGCGGAGGTAAAGAAGTCTGTCTGCGGCAAACTCCAACGCCTCATTCCATGAAACCCTTTCAAATAATCCCTTCTTTGTTTTCAAGAGCGGTGTTTTGAGACGCTCCTTGTGGTAAACGATGGGAATATTGCCGTCCAATCCCCGCTTGCAGAGATACCCTCGACTGAATGGGTTATCCGGGTCTCCCTTGATCTTGACAATCTTTCCATCCTTTACTTGAGCAATCATTCCGCAAGAGGTATGACAATAACTACAAATAGTTCGAAAGCTCTGCTCCATAATCCCTCTCCTTTCCTTCTTCATTCATTTCATGGATTGTATGTCCAGCCCCGACATGAGATGAAACTAACACACCTCGGATCAGCCACGCTCTTTTTATAAACAGCAACCCTCTTCTGCAGTTCCAGCGTTCATCTGCCAGATTGAGGGGATAAAAGGCCAAGCATTGAAATATCAGTTTATTATCAAACGTTCTATAATTTATTGAAATCATGGAGCCGGCGGGGGGATTTGAACCCTCGACCTACTGATTACGAATATGTAAATTTAACTCAATAATTTCAATAAGTTAGCGAAACGACTCACGCTTTTAGTAATAATAATTACCTCATTTTACCCTATTTTGTCAATTAAAAGTGGGAAACCGGTGGGAAGTGGGATTTTCCCCACTAAAAGTCAGTAGGAAGCAAGAAAGTGGGACTTACTGATTTTTAGTCATAACCTCAAAGTGGCTCTGGTATTGGGTTTGAGTATGCCTACTGATTTTTGGAAATGGTCGATCAAGCATTGATGCAGGTTAGCGGGGAGCCTTCCCACTATTTTTCCAAAGAATCATTGGAAATTAAGAAGAGGATTTCCAAGGCTATCAACCCTGTTACTTTAGAGGTCTCTCTCCTTTCTCAATTCCAATTGACACCCCATGTAGGCGATATCGAGAACAGCCCCAGAAGCAGAACCTTTGTACAAGAGGGCTCTGGGGATACATGAAAAGGCTTTAGGTAAAGATCACCCTGAGGTAGCAATAAACCTGAACAATCTGGCATTTCTTTATCAAACCACCAGCAGGTATGCAGAGGCTGAAGCATTATATAAGAGGTCATTGGAGATAAAAGAACGAGTATTAGGGAAAAACCATATAGATGCAGCGATGAACCTTAACAATCTGGCACAGCTCTATTACATTACAGGCAGGTATCTCGATGCAGATCAACTGTATAAAAAATCCTTGGAGATAAGGGAGGGGGTGTTAGGCAAAGACCATCCAGGTATTGCTATGGTCCTTAACGATATAGCGGTACTTTATTCCTCCACGGGAAAATATGAGGCAGCAGAGGCTTCTTACAAGCGGTCTTTAGAAATATATGAGAAGGTTTTAGGTAAAGATCATCCAAATGTAGCGACAGGCCTTAACAACTTGGCTGGGCTTTATTTTAAGATCGGCAAGTACGCTGAGACAGAACTGTTATGTAAGAGGTCATTGGAGATAAATGAGAAGGCTCTTGGTAAGTATCATCCAGCTGTGGCGACAGGGCTTAACAACTTGGCTGGGCTTTACGAAAGGACGGGCAGATACACAGAGGCTGAACCGTTGTATAAGAGAGCCTTGGAGATAAATGAAGAGGCTTTAGGCAAAGATCATCCTAATGCCACAATAATCCTTAGCAACCTGGCAGCACTTTATCAAGCCGCTGGCAGGCATCATATGAGTCACGAGATGAGCAGCCGTGGAATAAATATAGAGGAAAAGAATAGGGAGGCGATATTTGTGCTCCTCTCAGAAAGGCAAAAACTTAACTATATGGAGCAAAAGAAATTTATTATCCGTTACTTCATTAATCATACATCACGGTATATGCAGACAAATGACTGTTCTGTGATAGATACTTTCGATGCCTGGCTCAGGTGGAAGGGTGCGGTTATGGAGGCACAGGGCAGGTACATAGATGCCGTCACTCATTCAGAAAATCCAGAAGTGAAAAAGAAATTTGAGGAACTTATTACCCTCAGGCGGGCAATCGCACGGCTTCAGCTCTCCGGACCTGGAAAGATAGCTTTTGAGGAGTACAAAAAGAGGCTTGAGGAACTTGAGAAAAAGAAGGAGTCTATCGAGGCGGAGCTGAGCAAAATGAGCAATGACTTTGCTCTTGAAAAGATGGTGGGGAAGGTAAATACCAAGAGCATTTCAGAGATATTATTCAATAAGGAAAGGCACTCTGCTTATATCGATTTTGCTCAAATACATGAATACGATTTTAAAGAGATGAAATTTACCAGACCAAAATATATTGCTTTTGTGCTTTTACCTTCCGAAGATCCTATGGTAAAGCTCATTGATTTCTCTGACATAGAGGGGATAGACAGTCACATCAGAGCCTATCTTAAGGAGATGAAGAGGGCGAAAGAGTATGGAATGCTACCAAGGGAGAGGCTATTGAGAGCAGAGGCTAAAGCGATCTATGAAGCACTCATAAAGCCAATCGAACCATACATAAAGGGGAAGAAAGAACTTTACATAAGCCCTGATGGGAACCTCAACCTTATTCCTTTTGAGGTTTTGATGACGCCAGAGGGGAAATACCTGATGGAAGATCATCTTATCACCTATGTTGCTGCGGGTAGAGATATCATGAGATTTATGGATACTGCCATAGCAAAAGGGGAAGTTCTAATAATGGCAGACCCTGATTATGATATGGGGTTTGAGGAGAAGGAAAAGGTAACAAAGGCAATGGGAGTGGCGGAATCAAGGATGATAGGTTCAATATCGAGAGATGCAACCGGTTTTAGGTTCGAGAGGCTTCCGGACACTAAAATCGAAGCAGATGCCATTGAAAAAGTATTGATGAAAAGTCAAAAGGTAAGTGTGAGGAACTATCAGGATAAAAAAGCACTGGAAGAAGTGTTGTTATCAGTAAAAGAGCCACAGGTCTTGCACTTATCCACCCATGGCTATTTTCTCAAAGATGAAGAAGTAAGACATCAGCAGAAGATAGGGTTAATCTCTCAGGAAAGAGATCAGATAGTTGACATTGGCATTGAGAATCCAATGCTTCGTTCAGGAATAGTGCTTGCAGGGGTTAATATCTCATTGAAGGAAGGCAAGGATGAGGGGATGGTGAGTGCAGACAAGATACTTGGCCTCAATTTGAAGGGGACAGACCTGGTAGTGTTGTCAGCGTGTGAGACAGGAGTGGGTGATGTCAAAAGGGGAGAAGGTGTATTTGGGTTAAGAAGGTCGTTTATTTTGTCGGGGGCAAAGACGGTTGTGATGAGTCTTTGGAGTGTTCCAAGTAAGGAGACGGCAGAGTTGATGACGGATTTTTATACATTGATGGCAATGGGCAAACCAAAGGCAGATGCATTGAGGGAGGCAAAATCAAACCTGATGAAAAAGAAGTCCAACCCGTTTTTTTGGGGAGCATTCGTGATGGTGGGAAACCCGAATTGATAGGGATTGCCAGTAATGCGGGTCAGGTCCTAATAAATACCCCATGTGCTTTGAAAGTTACTGTTCTGGTAACCGGTGTAAGGCTGGTTGGGATAATCGCCAGGAGCCTACGGAGCGGGCCCACCAGGCTACTCGGGGGAAACGGAGTGAAGAAATACATATTACTAATCGGGTGATTGCCGCTTGACCTTCCAACCCACTTGGTTGAAAACTTTAATTGTTCTGGACGAGACTCGTAAACAGATTCACGCCCATATCAACATTAAATACTAATGGCAAAAGTACAACATTATTTGTCTCAAATGTATCTGAGAGGGTTTTCGCCTTGGCGATATGACAATACTGCGAACGAGCTTCAAAAAAATCAAGTATGGGTCTATTTCTTCAAGAGGAAGGAGATTTTGCTTACTTCAGTCCGCAATGTCGCTGCTCGATCATATTATTATTCCTTCAAAGACCATGACAACTCCTACAATCACTCTGTGGAGAAGCTGTTTTCTAAGATTGAGGACAGGACTGCCGAAACCTTCCAGAGGATAGAAATAGCTATTGATGAGATGAATCTGCATGGGTACACCAAGGGTATTGGTGAAGCAGATCGACTAAATCTCATGCGTTTCCTCTTTCTGCACATGATAAGGGTTCCTGCCGTCATGGATTATTTACGTCAGAAGAGTGAGGAACATGAGGCGTCCATTTCAAAAGAATATGGCATGGATTATTCTGAAGATTATGTCCAAAAGAATATACTCAGGGTTCTTATAAGAATTGCCCGCAACAAAGACGCTCCAATATTAGATTATTTGCTTAAGAAAGACTGCCGAATACTGAGTGTACTACGTTCAAGAGCTTGTTTTTTAACAACCGACAACCCTGTACAGCGATTCAATAAGACAGAACCTGAGGTTATTTTCTACCCGAATACCGAAGTTTATCTCCCGCTTAACCAGCGAGTACTTTTGTTCCTCCACGGGAATGAGGGAAAACTACAAATAGGAATATTTAGAGATTTAACAGCCATCTTTGACCTGAACTGCTACATAGCTCGGAAAGCCAAAGAACTCATTGTCTGCAGCAATAAGGAGTATCTAACCAAGGTGCTCGATGCCAGGGGAAGATTAAGGGGCTTTATTACAAACAAAATAACGGATATTTCTGATTGCTTGATTACATTCAGATTATGGCCTAACGACGGATTTCTTTCTGGATTGCCCACATTTTTGTCGCAGACACCCAAAGACTTTTGGAATTGACATTCGACTCCGTTTTCCATATATTTTTTCAAGAAAGGAAGGGAGCATGTCCTTACGCATCGGCTTTGACAACGAGAAGTATCTTTCGGAACAGACCTCAGCAATCATTGAAAGAGTCCGTCGTTTTGACAATAAGTTGTATCTGGAATTTGGTGGGAAACTTTTATTCGACTACCATGCTGCCCGGGTCTTACCGGGCTTTGATCCCAATGTGAAGATGCGTCTGCTGCAAAAACTTCGAGACAATTCTGAAGTCGTGCTCTGTATCTATGCCGGGGACATCGAGCGAAAAAAGGTTCGGGCCGATTTTGGCATTACCTATGACTCCGACACAATGAAATTGATTGACGATCTGAGGGAGTGGGGGATCGATGTTGTTGCCGTGGTCATTACCCGGTATGAGAATCAGACTTCGGCAGCCGTATTCAAAAACAAGCTGGAACGCCGGAATATTCGGGTCTATACCCACCGATTTACGAAAGGTTATCCCACGGATGTCGAGACCATTGTGAGCGATGAGGGATACGGCGCTAATGAATACATTCGTACCACCAAACCGATTGTAGTCGTAACCGGACCAGGACCGAACAGCGGTAAACTGGCAACCTGTCTCTCCCAGATATACCATGAACATCGCAAAGGAGTACACGGGGGTTACGCCAAGTTCGAGACCTTCCCCATTTGGAATCTCCCCCTGAAGCATCCTGTCAATATGGCCTATGAGGCTGCAACGGCAGACATTAGAGACTTCAATCTCATCGATTCTTTCCACCTGGAAGCCTATAATGAGAAGGCCGTCAACTATAACCGTGATGTCGAGGTATTTCCCGTGCTAAAACGGATTATCGAAAAGATAACCAGGGTGCATTCTTTTTATAAGTCTCCCACAGACATGGGCGTCAATCGAGCCGGATTTGGAATTATCAATGATGGAGTGGTCAGGGCTGCCGCCATCCAGGAGGTCATCCGCCGGTACTTCCGGTATGCCTGTGAATACGTCCTCGGGGTTGGGGAAAAAGAGACCGTGCAAAGGGTGGAGCTGATTCTTAAAGACCTAAACGCAAAGCCAGAGGACCGTTTGTTTGTTAATCCTGCCAGACAAGCTGCACTGGAGGCTGAGAGGAAGGGCAAAGGAAATGAGGGCATTTGTTGCGGAGCGGCAATCGAATTGGCTAATGGCACCATCATAACGGGAAAGAACTCGCCCCTCATGCATGCAGCCTCTGCACTGGTTCTAAATGCGGTCAAACATCTGGCGAACATCCCCGACAACCTGCACCTTCTGCCTCCTCTCATTATGGAATCCCTCAGCCATTTCAAAAGGGACATACTTAAAGGAAAGAAGGTCAGCCTTGATCTGGAGGAGACTTTGATTGCGCTTAGTATCAGTGCCACGATGAATCCCGCCGCGCAAATGGCTGTGGAAAAGCTAAAAGAGCTGTCCAACTGCGAAGTTCACATGACCCACATCCCAACACCCGGAGATGAAGCCGGCCTGCGAAAATTGGGAGTCAATTTGACGAGCGACCCAGATTTTTCCACAAAACGTCTCTTCGGGAGCTAATGTTGTGAAGGTTAAGGGGCCAAAACTAAATTATACATTTTACAACAATGAAGAATTGGGGAAAGGTTTCATTTTTTGGAAACCCATTTCCAGTAAGGGATCCCCTCGATCGCAATATTTTTTTCATATAGGGACCTGCAGGGGCAAGGGTCTTGAATTTTAGTATTCTTAGCCAGTAGCTACCTTCTCTTTTACTATCGTAAGGTCAATCAAATCAAGTGGCCCCTTAGTAGTTCGTTTACCAGCATCCAGGATTTCAATCGCAACGATTCTTCGATCCTTTGAATAATCAATAATCACCCCTTCAAGTTCCACTAACTCGGCAATAGGTTCTTTTGCAACAAACTCAATATTCAGCAAGTCATGTGTTGGGTCATATTCAATCTTCATTTTTTCACCCCTTCCAATAGCGCACTACCTGATTTGTCCTGACTTTTTCTTAGCGATTGGAATTATTTCAATCTTCTTCATTATCCCCTACTTCTACTGACATCACAATTTCCTAATATTTACTGGACCCGGCGGGGGGATTTGAACCCTCGACCTACTGATTACGAAACGATTCAAGACATTTTTTCTAACCCCTTGACTATCAAGGGTTAGAACGTTTTCCATCTATTCCATTTTATTCCATCTATTTCAGTCTTTTTTACTCAATTCTGTCACAATTTAGTCACAGTGATTTTAGGGGTGAGCTTCGGATTTTCAGATCGAAGGTCAACCTTTTTCATCCATCTTGATATGAATTTCTGCTGCTCCTGCAGCTTTATCTCCCCATTTTCTTTTTACTTCTTCGATACCCTTCTGGTTATGACGATATCCTCTGTGGTCTGGACCTGTATATTTGAAGAACTCATCAAGCCATTCATGGACATAACTAAAACCTTTCCCTAATTCTTGAAGGCAATCACTGCAATGGGTTTTTAGGTCAGGCATTTCTACAGTTCGCCAAGAATTTGTAGAGGGTAATATGAAATTAAAATGAACTCTTGGTTAAGCTTTCTTTCAAGTGTCTGTTTCCACTCTTCAAAGAACCCTTTTGCTTTGTCTTGGTCTTCGAGCTTAACAAGAGTGAAAATAGAGATTAGGTAATCTATGTAAACGATATCTTTCGATATCCACCAACCTCTAAATGGAGGGGTAGCAACGGGATTAGATTCTGTATACCCACCGAACCTGTTCCTTATGTTCTCACAGAAATCTTCTATTTCTTGGTCAGAGATGGTTTTCTCGGTGCCTGCGGAGTCTTTGAATCTTGTAGGTAAATAAATATCGAATCTTACATAGTGTGCCACTTCATTTCCTGTTTCTTGCTGGTTCCACTGTAAAATTTACTGATTCCTTTTTAAGGGCCTCAATACTTTCCTCCGGCACTATGTACCTTCCTTTCTCACCCGTGTATACAATAGTTCCATTGCGTAATAACACTGAATAACCTTTCTTTGCATCGTCTTGAGTTTTAAATATCACCTGTTTCATCTAAGTTCCTCCTCTATAAGCTCCCTTGATGGTTCACTTAAAACTTCCAATATAGCCTTCGCTTCCTAAGAGCCGATTTTTACACCTGGTTTAATAGAAAGAAATTCATATAGCATACGATCATGTTCATCAATACTTTTGGGTATCGATGAAACTGTGAATGATTGGTTTAATAAACCTTTTTGAGTGTCGTCATAAAGCCTGCTGAGCCATCGATGCTCTACCAATAAATTTTCTTCCAAAATTTCAAAAGCCATGTTTTTGCTAAACCCTTTTTCCATTAAAGCATCAACCAAACTTGTAATTAATTCCCTACTTATTCTTGTATCCCCCAATTTTTTCCCATTTTTTACGGGTTTCTTCTTATCTGCCCTTTCTATCCATCGCTCATTAGTGAACCAAAAGCAAGGATATCTCTCTCTAAGTTCGATCACGACTTTTTCACCCTCTTTTTTACATCGATTCTTATACACACGGTTAGTCTTCCTATAGTTCTTTTCAGCACTCTTTATGTCTTTTGGATCCGTTGTGCAAACAAACGAATTTTTGTTGGTCAACTTATTAAGATCAGGAAGTTTTTGATCTCTTTTTCTTCTAACTTCATTCCTATCCGGCATTTGATCTTTTTCAATGACGGGCATCATTTTACTAAACGTTTGAATTTTACCTATAATTTTCATGCCTTACGATTTCGATTTTCACCATAGATATTTTAAACATTTTTGGTTTAATTGTCAATTATGAAGAGGGTGTGTGTTACGTAAAAATCATTTGTGCACATATGGGAAACTATTTGTGGACATGACCAATACCTTAATTTAGAGATGGAACTCCCATATTTTTTTATCTTCTTTGTAAATCCTAAACTTCTGATTTGGGATGAGGCAGATGGTGATTGATGTCCCCTCAGGGCATCCAATGGACCATTTCTTTCCCATGAACATGATGGTCCCATTTTTTCGTACCTTTCTCTGAAGATGAATGGAGAAGATCTTATCGAGGTCCATGGAGGGATCGAGGGGCCTTAATTTACCCTTTCCGTTGTTTATGGCCTCTTGCCATCGCTTTTCCGGAATCTCTCCAATCTCCTCATGAATCCTCTATTCATTATAGTAGTTGACGAGGCCATCCAATATCTTCTGGGCCTCTGAGGTTTCCTTGACTTTATGTTTTTCACAGAGGTAGGGAAGTCTCCTCTGAAAGTAATCAAAGGCCTTCTCAACCTTCCCTTTGGCCTGGGCCTGCCTTTTCCCCGTATAGATCATACCCACCCCAAGACTACTTAAGGCCTTGCGAAACTGGATCTCCCCTTCATCCTCACGGAGCTTGTATCTCACATGAACCCCTTGATGAAGAACAAACCGGAAGATGGAATGGTTATCCAGATAGTAAGCCAGTCGATAAGACCCGACCACGGGAGGGATCCCATAGGTCGTGACCGTTTGCCTTACTGTCTGAAGATGCTCAAAGGTCGTCTCCCTTTCGACTATCCTCGCCCCTACCACTCTTCGAGAGTAGTCATCCTTGGTCAAAATCAGATACTGCTTCTCCCTCCGACTGGGAACCCAGAGATGATAAGAGGAGTCATGCTGAAACAGCGCCCCGGGTCTCGAAGTCTCAAATCTCGTATAAACCTTCCCCTTCTCATCAGGGAGGGCATGATAATATCCACTCCTGAGCGCATAAAGGCGAAGACTATTGCGACAAAAAGGCCGACCAAATCGCTTCTGGGCCTCCTCAGCCAAAAAGGCAAAGTTGAACTTCCCACGAAATAGATCTGCTTCCTGACGGATGTATTGGAGCTCTTTGTACAACCATTGTCTCACTTCCTCGGTCAACACATGGAAGGCACTCTCCACTCTCTGCCACAAACGAAAAGGCCTCTTTCGGCTCCTCAAGAGCCATCGCTTCCGGAGCTGATGAAGACAGCTCCTCCCAACCCCTAAGAGCTCCATGGCCTCCTTCTCTGAGATCCGGTGCCCATTGAAGGACTCAAGCACCTCTTGCACAAATTCAACCGGCAGCCTCTTGTGGATCCTCCTCTCCACGATCAACGCTCCGAGGCAGAGGACTGGGGAATAAATGTTTCTGAGGATTCCGATCCAAGGGGGTCGTGGGTTCCCAAGCCTAAGGAGCGGGCAGGTTCCAGAGGCTGCTTAAGGAGTGCACCTCGCTCTTCATCTTCCTCCATGGCAAAGGCCACGAATTCATCCCCATAACGGTTCCACAGGAGACTATTTAATTCTTCAAACATCTGTGAGATACTCCAGGCGAGTCTGGCTTCGGCAAGGCCTTCAGAACTCATGATCTTTCTCCTTTCTCTAAGAAAATCGGCCCCCATAGGGTCTCTGGAGAAAATTCTCTATTGCTCAACCCCAAAAATCAAACCAAACTTGTATCTCACCATGTTAAAAATGGGCTAACCCTTTAATTCCTCCCATGGTTTCCTTTCCTCTCGATTTGTATCTCACGGTGATTGAAATAGAAAAGAGGCTACCAAAGAGGGTTTTACGAGGATCTCGGCTTGTATCTCACGAAGATAGAGTTGAGTTCTCTCTGTTAATTCAATCGCTTTCCTTAGCCTCTCGGCTTGTTTCTCACCCAGGGTCTCCCTCTTCCGAGCCTTTTTCCTCTGTCTCCATTGCCTTTGGTAATCAGGGTGCTTTTGCCTCCAGGGTTTCACATGGTCCTCGTAATGGTTCTTCCAGTAGCCCGGATTCCTCCTTCTGTAGAGCCTGTTGTTCTCCTGCTTTCTCAGCCTCTGGCATGCCTTGCAACAAGCCTTCTGACGATCACCCACTCTGCGATCAGGAACAAAGTAATTCCCGCAATAGCGACATACTTTCTTGGCCACCTTAAATCTCCCCTCCTTTGGGATTCAAGGTGACTCATCTCTGCACCATTTTTCACCTCTCGCTAACTCCCCTATGTACACAAATGATTCTTCCGTAACACAATTGGAGATTTTGGTTGACTTCTGGCACGGTTTAATGTTAGTTTGAAACAAATGAAAAAGGAGTGAAAAATGGCCGCGGATGAATTGAAGATTGTACTGGAGGACGTTAAAGAAAAGTTCGATACCGTTATAGAGGGTATTAACATGGTTAGGGAGACGTTGGAACGCCATGAACACAAAAATGACGAGCATTTTAAAAAAATCGATATGGAATTTCTAGGAATAAAAAAAGATATTCGGGAACTGCGGGAGGGAGTAAATGGGCTCCGGCAGGCCCTGAATGACCATAGGGATAACACAGAGCTCCATGCAGGTGAAAGGAGAAAAAAGGCTTAATCGAAATAATTCGCCAAACTGATCATAGATTCATCCTGCTTAGAAGGACATATCCAAAGAGTTTTATCCTTTTTGCAAGGGGGAAATTAAGTTTAGAAATTTGGAACTTCTAAGAGAATGAATAGAGAAATTAATCTTCAATAGTGGGAAAAGATGAAATTTCACAACCTACTCAATTACCTACTGCTTAAAACCTCCAGTATTTCCAACCATTTACTGGAGCCGGCGGGGGGATTTGAACCCTCGACCTACTGATTACGAATCAGTTGCTCTACCGCTGAGCTACGCCGGCATCGCATCCCTCTCTACCTTTAATAAAGCATTGCTTCTTTTTTTATCATGTTTTAGAATGATCGTCAATCTGCCTTGAATATTTATTAAGGGTCTCAAAATTGAATTGACACACGCATTGAAAAATCTCCCCTCGCCCCTCTTTGCCAAAGAGGGGTAATTCCTCCCTTAGGCAAAGCCTGCCTGCCGGTAGGCAGGGGAGGTTAGGAGGGATTTTACGAATAGATGTCGTTACTATTTTGAGACTGTTAATAACTCCAACTATATCCTGGTGGCCTATTGTTGAAACGACTCTCCATTTCCATTTTTATCACCATCGTCATCATACTCGTCCTCTTTACACAAATCTCTCTCAAAGATCTTTATATTCTCCTCAGAAACATCGATCCCCTCTGGGCCATCTTAGGATCTGCAAGCTATCTACTGGCCATTCTATTTCAAGCCGTCCGCTTTAAACGTCTGCTCTATTCAAAGGACATTCCCATTTCAGAACTTTTTAGGATCTCCATCCTTTACAATTTATCTAACATGGCCCTTCCTTCAAAATTAGGAGAGCCCTCCTATCCCTATCTTCTAAACAAAATCAGCGGCCTGCCCATCACCGAGGGACTGGCTTCCCTGATTGCCTCGAGGGTTTACGATCTCTTAATTATTCTCTTGATCTTTTTATTTGCTTCGATTGGGTTTCAAGGTTTTTTTAAAATCAATTTTTCTATTATCATCCTACTCGTCTGTCTCTTGATAGGACTTACCCTACTTATCTTCTTCTATATGAGTAGCCTCCTTGTGCTGCTTTCAGATCTTTTAGGGAAGATATCAAAGTGGATCCGAACAAAAAATAGTAAACCTTTTCAATGGGCCAAAAGGAAAATCCATGAGATGGCAGAAGATTTTTATGCCATCAAGGCCAGAGGAACCTTTTTCTCTGTGACCTTAACCAGCCTGGCTACATGGATCATGGTCGTTTGGGCGTTTTATGCCTTTCTAAAGGGATTTGGGATTGAGATCTCTTTCTTGAAGGTGGCCTTTGGTTCTACAGTCAGCCTAATAGCCAGTTCCTTACCGATCAGCGGACTTGGAAACTGGGGAACATTGGAGGTAGGATGGACAGTTGGATTTGTGATGGTTGGACTCTCAAAAGAAAAGGCGATCACTACAGGTTTTGGTGTTCACATCGTGGTATTTATCCTCTGTGCTATGATCGGCATCGTCAGTTGGATTACCCTAAACCTGCCTGTCGGTAAGCAGGAACGATGAGCCCTCCCCCATTGTTGTAAAACAAGGAAGAGGAGGGCTTTTATAAAGAATGATCACCTAAAGCTTAGAGATCTTCATCATTCCTTCCAGAAGGACCCGTTCCTGAAATCCTGGGCTTGTTCAAGAACAGGTTAAACCTTTTGGCTGATATTTCGTTTAGAGGCCTTTAAGGGGTTCAATTTGAAGGTATCTTCCTTCATTTCTTTTTTGATGTGGGTTGCAAAATTGCAGGACCCTATTGCCCATTTGATGCTGGGCTCACAATAGGTCTTACAATAGGAACCTGCTTCATAGGTCACCACTCGATCACACCCTTTGCAGGACTCCACGATGGGATAACATCTCCCACCGTTGTAGGAACAGCCATTCTTCTTCATGAAGATACATTCTGTTCCCACCTTGATGGTTTGACAAACCATGGCAATCTACCCCCTTTCTATATGGATTGATCTTTAAATATATTGGAAATAATTGAGATTTCTTATTTGGTAAAAGAGCACAAAAAAAAGAGTTACCTTTTGGTAACCCGTTTTGGCATAAAACCAACCGAGATACTTTTAAAATTATAATATAAAAAATTTTTTTGTCAAGAAAAAATTCTTGACAGATGATATAAACTTAGTTATTCGTGGCTTACTCATTCTGTTCAGGAAAGACTTAAATGATCCGTCAAAAATCTTCCATACCCATCTTTCTTATTATCATCTTTACCATCACGATCACGTTGTCATGCACCTCTGGGTTCCTCACCGCTTCAAATTTATTGCCCAATGTCTCTCCAAACATGGAGGAGGCCTCATTTTGGATCAATAAGATCCGGGATCCTGGTCGTCTTTTATTAACGCCAGAGGGGATTCAGAAGATGAATGAAGAAAACCTAAAGAGACAAGACCTTCTTCTCTGCAGTGTGAAAGACCTGAAGGAGGAGTGGACCAGAGAGGAAATTCTCAATCTCCTCAATGAGGATTGGAAAGGCTTTGGGAGGACTGGAGAGGCTCGATATGGAAGATATGGATATCCCCTTGAAGATGCCTTTTGGAATGGATTGAAAAAAAATTTGAATACGGAGGCATTGAAAGAGAGAAATCAACTCCTATTAGGCCTGATCGGTAAACGGACAGATATTCGTGTATTCCCCACGGAAGAACTCTCTATAGGCACCCCGGTCAATTATGAATTTGACCGTTTTCAACATTCCTCTGTCTCTCCAGGATCTCTGGTCGGTATCTACCACTTCAGCCAGGATAAACTTTGGGCTTATGTTCAAACCTCTTTCATCCGTGGATGGGTCCGGACAGTCGATCTTGCGATGGCAAAGGATAGAAGGGAGGTATCGGAATATGGGGAGATAAAAGAGCGTTTGGTCATTACTGGAAATTTTGTCACTGTCTTTGGTGACCCACTCTTCCAAAAACCAATCCTTCTCACTCAGATGGGAAGCTCTTTTCCCATGCTCCATATACCTGGACAAAATAAAATGGCCAATCAAAGTTACTTGATTAAAATACCCTTTAGGGAAAGCGATGGAAGATTGACATTCCGCATAGGATACATCCCTCCGGATGAAGATGTCCATCTCGATTTTCTTCCTTATACTCAGGGAAACCTCGCACGGCAGGCTTTTAAAATGCTTCACCAGCCCTACGGTTGGGGAGAGATGTTTGGCGCAAGAGATTGTTCTCGATTTATCATGGACATCTTCAACACCTTCGGTATTCTCATGCCTCGAAATTCAAAGCTTCAGGCCATGGTGGGAATCAGTCTTGGCCTTTTAGAAGAGAAATCGATAAAAGAGAGGAAAAAGGTTTTAGATCGAGCTATCCCATTGGCTACCCTCCTGCGGTTACCTGGTCATATCATGCTTTATCTGGGCAAACATAATGGGAAATACTATGTCATCCATAACATTTGGGGAATTCAAAAATGGGGCTGGTTTGGTCCCAAAACGGAGAAGATTGGAAAGGTGGTTGTCTCTGATCTGACTCTTGGGAAAACAGGACCTCACGGATCACTCCTCCATCGCATCACAGAGGCTCAATTCATAGGCTGTGATGCTGAAGTGAGAAATATTTTCCATTAATCTTCTTCTGCTGGATCAGGATTCTCCTTGACAATTAAATTAAAATAGATAAAATTAAAAAATTTAAAAAGGAAGAACAGTTTGAAGGCATTGGTCACCGGAGGAACAGGATTTATCGGGAGCCATCTCGTAGAAGCCCTTCTTCATAAAGGGGTCAAAATCCGATGTCTCATCCGAAAGACAAGCGATCTGAGATGGCTGAAGAATTTGCCCCTCGAAGTGATGAAGGGCGATTGTAATGATAGGGATTCTTTGACAGAAGCCGTGAAGGGTGTTGATCAGGTTTTCCATCTGGCAGGTGTGACCAAGGCTATACAAGAGGAAACCTATTTTCTGATAAATGCCTTGGGAACAGAGAACCTCATCCATGCCTGCCTTGAAAACAATAGACACCTCCAAAAATTCATCTACCTTTCGAGCCAGGCAGCAGCCGGCCCTTGTTGGAATGGGGGGTTGAAAAAGGAGAACGATCAATGCGAACCAGTCTCCCCTTACGGGCATAGCAAACGAATGGGAGAAGAGTTTGCCCTTGCACATTCCCATGAACTTCCTCTCACCATCCTACGTCCTTCTGCGGTATATGGGCCAAGGGATAGAGATATCTATGCCTTGTTCAAACTTCTTTCAAAAAAGATCAAACCCTGCCTCTCCAGCCATGGACAACACTTTAGCCTGTGCTATGTTCAGGATATTATCCAAGCCATTCTCTTGGCCTCTGATGACCAGGAATCGAACGGTGAAATATTTTTTTTGTCAGACGGTCATGATTACAGTATGGATGAAATCGGTGATATCTTTGAACAAGCCATGGGAATTCATGCCTATTGCATTCCTGTCCCAGAGTGGATGCTGTTTGGAATCGCTTCTCTCTCAGAATTTCTTTCTAAGCTCACCGGAAATCCTCCCCTAATCAATAGGGGCAAAGTAGAGGAAATGGTTAAGAAGAATTGGGTCTGTGATATCACGAAAGCTAAAACCCTCCTGGGTTATGAACCCCGAATCCCCTTATCCGAAGGTGCCCGATTAACCTACGAGTGGTACAAGAAGGAAAATTGGTTATAGAATGAGGTGATCCATGGATATCTTTGAAAAATGTTTAAAAATTTCTGAGCAAACAATGGAGTTGAAGGCCAATGGTTGTTATTTCTATTTCAGAAAGCTTGAATCACCTCAAGACGCCGAAGTAGTGGTCAATGGAAGACGAGTGATTATGATCGGGTCCAATAACTATCTCGGTTTAACCAACCACCCTCGAGTGAAGGAAGCTGCCATGAAAGCCATTGAGAAATTCGGCAGCGGCTGTGCCGGCTCAAGATTTCTCAATGGGAATTTGGAAATCCATGAAGAACTGGAGATGAAGTTGGCACGTTTCTTCCGAAAGGAGGCAGCCCTCGTCTTCGCCACCGGTTATCAGACTAATTTGGGAACCATTTCTGCCCTCGTAGGTCGAAACGATGTAGCCATTATCGATAAATATGACCATGCGAGCATCATCGATGGTTGCCGTCTCTCTTTTGGACAGGTAAAGAAATTTCGTCACAATGCCATGAAAGATTTAGAGCGAGTTCTCGAGGAGAGCAAAGGGAAAGGGAAACTGATCATTGTGGATGGTATCTTCAGCATGGAAGGCGATATCGCCGACCTCCCTTCCATCGTTAAATTAGCGAAGGTTTACGGTGCCAGAGTGATGGTGGATGATGCTCATGCGGTGGGTGTTCTCGGAGAAGGAGGAAGGGGCACCGCAGAACACTTTGCCTTGGAAGATCAACTCGATCTCATCATGGGCACCTATAGCAAATCCCTGGCCGCCATTGGTGGGTTTGTCGCAGGTTCAAAAGAGGTGATCAATTTTATCAAGCACATCGGGCGCTCGATGATCTTCAGCGCTAGCCTTCCGCCTTCCCTGGTGGCTTCGGTCAGCACAGCCTTGGACATCATTGAAGAAGAGCCCCAATTAAAAACTCAACTCTGGAAAAACACCCACAAGATGCTCCGGGGTTATAAGAAATTGGGCTATGATACAGGATGCAGTGAAACTCCCATCATCCCCATCATCATCAGAGATAGTATGAAAACATATCAGATGTGTAGACTCCTCTTCGAAAATGGCGTCTTTGTCAATCCAGTCGTCAGCCCTGCCGTTCCTCCTGGAAGGGAACTGCTTCGGACAAGCTATATGGCCACCCATACCGAGGAACAGTTGGATAGAGTCTTGGACGCCTTCGAAAAGGTTGGAAAACAGATGGGTCTGATCTGACGGAAACCGATGGGATGATGAGACGGGAACTCATTATTCAGGAGGTAAAAAATAAACAAGATCTCATGGCCTTCATTCGATTCCCCTGGAAGATTTATAAGGGGGATCGATACTGGGTTCCCCCTCTCATCAAAGACCAACTCTTAAAATTCAGCCCAAACCATCCCTTTCACTCCCACTCTGAGATGATCCTCTTTTTAGTCCGCCGAGGAGAGGAAATCGTGGGAAGGATTGCGGGCATTATCGATCATCACTACATTGAATTCCATCAGGAGAAGATTGGATTCTTCGGATTCTTCGAATCGATTCAGGATAATGAAGTGGCAAAGGCACTCCTCTCAAAGGTAAGCAACTGGTTAAAGGGACATGGAATCAGAAAGATGATGGGCCCCTTCAATCCTTCCACCAACGACGAGTGTGGTCTCTTAGTCGAAGGGTTCGATGCCTCCCCTTGTATCATGATGCCTTACAATCCCCCTTATTACCCTTCTCTTCTGGAAGGATTTGGCTTTAAGAAGGCAATGGATCTCTATGCCTATTTCTTAGGAAAGTCCTTTTTCATTTATGATCGCCTTGACCGCATCACAGAAAGATTAAAGAAAAAGGAACCCATGCTTTCAGTCAGACCTCTAAACCTCCGACATCTTGACGAGGAATTAAAGATCATCAAGGAGATCTATAACCAGGCATGGAGTAAAAACTGGGGATTTGTTCCTTTGACTGAAGCGGAGATTGATGATTTGGCCAAAAATTTGAAACCCTTGGTTATCCCTGACCTTGTCCTCATCGCTTACTGGGGGGAAGAACCCGTTGGTTTCTCAGTTGCCCTTCCTGATTATAATGAAGTTTTAAAACACCTGAATGGGAAGGTTGGACTCCTCGGGACTCTCAAATTTCTTTACTATTCAAGGAAGATCAAAACCGTCCGCGTGATGCTTCTGGGAGTAAAACAAGCCTTTCAAAAGAAAGGGGTGGAGGGACTCCTCTATATCGAGAGCTTCAAGAGAGGAACTCAAAGGGGTTATCTCCAATCCGAATGTTCATGGATCCTTGAAAATAATGTTCTGATGCAGCATGGGATCGAAGCAATGGGAGGAAAGCGATACAAAACTTATCGGATTTACGAAGCTCCCCTATAGTGGGATTTCCACATTCGGTAGAGGCGAGGGCCGATGATCATACACCCCACTGCAATCGAAGCCCCTGCAAAAAGATCGATCACATAATGATATCTCAGGTAGACCGTCGAAAGAATGAGACCACAGATGATTGGGAGGAAGAGGTAGAAAAGAAACCTCTCATAACGATGGGCCAGATATAAAACTATGAGGACGATCTGAGTATGACCGCTGGGCATACAATCCCTTTTGTTGTGTTCGAGGGCATTCAATACATCCCGGACAAGATCGGTAAGGAGGCTTCCCTCCAATGGGATGGATTGAAGATGAGTGAGGGTATATCGAGGTCCAATGGCCGGAAAGAGGATATAACCGATAAATGAAAGGTAGTAGCCAAAGGCAAGGACAAACATCGATTCATTAAACTCTGGCATCCGATCTTTCAGATAGAGGGTCAGGACGAGTATCACTGGGATGAAATAGTAACTGACATAAGCAAAGGACATGATATCGGTAAACCAGGGAACGATCCATCGCTCAATCCAAACGGTGGGGTGGACTCCGAAAACGAAAAGATCGATTGAGATCAAGTAGGGGTCGATATCAGGTTGGAGATGCTGGATCAGATCTCCGAGGGACTCGTAGATGAGGATGACGAAAAGGATGGGTGAAAAATAATAAAAAAATGGACCCACCTTCCCTGGGATTTTTCGGTCGTATGATATCTTTAGGACGAATAGGAGACCCAATAGGATCGTGTACCGAAAAAGCAGAGAACGCCAAAGCGGTATTTGCCCTCGGAAAAACAGGGTCAAGAAGATCAAACCGATAAGGAAGAGAAACGTCAGGCCTTGAATGGGAGAGACTCTTCTCATTTTTTCAGAAATGATGTCTTCGTGTCCGTTTTGCGTGTCCCTAAAGTATTAAGTTTCTATTGTTCATAAATATTTATTCACAGATAGAAATTTATCAAAATTTTATACTTTAAAGTAGAATAAAAATCAAGAAATTGACCAAATAGCTTTCGATAAATATATCTTAAAAAATTTTTTCGGACACGGATCACAATTCACGGACACGAATTAAAGGAGGAGGAATCGAGATGAGATATTCCCAATATTTTCTTCCCACCCTGAAGGAGACCCCTTCTGAAGCAGAGGTCCCCAGCCATCAATTGATGCTACGGTCAGGGATGATCCGGAAATTGACCTCCGGTATTTACTCCTACCTCCCCATAGGCCTCCGCTGCATTCAAAAGATGGAGGCGATCGTTCGGGAAGAGATGAACCGAGCCGGTGCGATTGAGATGCTGCTCCCCTTTGTCCAACCTGCTGAAATCTGGCAGGAAAGCCATCGATGGGAAGAGTACGGGAAGGAACTCGCAAGGCTCAAAGACCGTCACAATCGGGAATGCTGCCTGGGCCCTACTCATGAGGAGGTAATCACTGACATCGCCCGAAAAGAGATAAGATCGTATCGTCAGATGCCGATCATTCTCTACCAGATCCAGACTAAATTCCGTGATGAGATACGACCCCGATTCGGCCTTATGAGAGCCCGAGAATTTATCATGAAGGACGCCTATAGTTTTGATGTCGATGAAAAGTCAGGGGATGAAAGTTATCAAAATATGGTAGATGCCTACATACGCATCTTTACCCGATGTGGTCTAAAATTTAGATCTGTCGAGGCAGAGACCGGACTAATCGGGGGGTCCTTCTCTCACGAATTTATGGTTTTGGCAGAAACTGGCGAAGAAACCATTGTCAGCTGCACCCACTGCTCCTATGCCGCTAATATTGAAAAGGCGGAATTTAGAAGAACGGAAAAAGAACTCCATCAAAAAGGGACAGGGGAACTAAAACCCTTAGAAAAGGTCTTCACCCCTGATAAGCGAACCGTTGAGGAGGTCACACAATTTCTCCATGTCTCACCGCAGGATTTGGTTAAAACACTCATTTTCGAAACCGATAAAGGTTCTGTGGCTACCTTAATCAGAGGAGACCATGAGATCAATGAAAAGAAGTTAAAGGCTGTGGTAGGTACAGAGAATATTCAACTCGCAGCCGAGGAGACGATAGAATCCATCACCCATGCTCCCAAAGGGTTTGCTGGACCTATTGGTCTCCTTATCCCCATTCTCGCAGACCATGACGTTCGGAGAATTATGAATTTTGTTACAGGTGCAAATGAGATGGACCATCACCTGATCCATGTCAACATCGGCCGAGACTTTCAAGTCTCCCAATTTGTGGATATCCGAAAATTTGCCCCTGGAGATTACTGCCCTCTCTGCGCTAAGGAGACAAGGTTAGATAAGGGGATTGAGGTCGGCCATACCTTTAAGCTCGGGACCAAATATAGTAAGGCAATGGGCGCTACCTATTTGGATGACCAGGGAAGGGAAAAAGAGATTGTGATGGGATGTTACGGGATTGGCCTCGGCCGGACCATCGCAGCAGCTATTGAACAGTACCATGATCAAAATGGAATCATTTTCCCCATGCCTATTTCGCCCTTTCAAGTCCTCATCCTACCCATCAACATCAAAACCGAAATTCTGAGGGAGACAGCGGAACAACTCTATCAGGCCTTATTGGAGAAAGGGGTGGAAGTCCTGTACGACGATCGAGAAGAAACCCCTGGAGTAAAATTCAAAGATGCAGATCTCATCGGTATTCCGTTAAGGTTGACGTTGGGCGAAAAGAATGTAAAGAAGGGATTGGTGGAGATAAAAAAGAGGAAAACAGGGGAAATCCTACTGGTGAAGAAAGAAGAAGCGTTATCTAAGATTCAGGAGATGATAAATCAGGAGATGACCCCTCACCATTCCCCTCTCCCCTCAGGGGGAGAGGGTGGGGTGAGGGGGATCCCGAATCTCTCATGAATGATACGCTGGAACCTTGACCTGTAAATTAATTCGAATGTCTCTTCCTTCCCGGGGAAGAGATTGCAGGTTGCCCGTTTCACATCCTCAACGATCTTCAGCGCCTCTACGAGTGAGAGGTCGCTCTGCTGAATGGAAAGTATGGAGAAATCGACCAGGAACTTAACAAAACGTAACTTTCGATTCTCTACCCGGACTTCTCGATCCTCAATGTCCATTTTATTTTCGTTTAAAAAATCATTTCATTCTTTTATATCAGAGTATGGGGGGCTTGTAAAGCGAATGGCTACCATTCATCCTCCACTTCTTAAAATTATTCATTGACAGCCACTACTCAACCTATATATGATAGGACATCTGATGGGAGAAATTTATCGATGAGCCATCTACCTGTGAAACATCTTAAAGAAAAGATTATTTTTGCCCTGGATGTGGAGCATTTCACAGAGGCCCAGCATTGGGTCAACCTCCTAAAAGATCGGGTGGGAATATTTAAAGTAGGAAAACAGCTCTTCACTCATGCTGGGCCAAAGGTCGTCGATATGATTCATCAGAAGGGCCAGAAGGCTTTTCTCGACCTCAAATTCCATGATATTCCCAATACTGTTGCAAAGGCAGGAGCAGAGGCAACAAAATTGAATGTCACCATGTTCAATCTCCATGCCCTGGGAGGGCTTGAAATGATGAGAAAGACAGTAGAGACATCCAGGGCTACGGCGAAAGCCCTTGGAATTCCTAAACCTCTGATCCTTGCTGTTACCATCCTCACCAGCATGGATGAGGATACGCTCAAGGAGGTTAGGATCCAAGGCCCTCTTCTTGAAGAGGTGGGACACCTTGCCCACCTATCCATGAAGGCAGGGTTAGATGGTGTGGTTGCCTCCCCCCAAGAAATAGGGATTATTCGAGAAAGATGCGGAGATAAATTTCTAATTGTCACCCCTGGAATCCGTCTTCCCTCTGATAAAAAGGATGACCAAAAGAGGACCCTGTCTCCCAAGGAGGCTATTGCTGCAGGGGCTAACTATCTGGTGATCGGTAGACCTATCAAGGAAGCAAAAGATCCCATTGAAGCTGTAAATAAAATTATAGAAGATATCTCATAACCCAACCCCTCACCCCATCCCTCTCCCCGATGGGGAGAGGGATGGGTGAGGGGGATATGACTCAACTTATCTACGGTATTCATCCCGTCAAGGAAGCTCTAAAATCACCTCACCTTCAATTTCAAAAGATCTTGATCAGTACTCCAAAACCCTCCCCCTCCCTTCAATACATCCTTGAAATAGCTAAGGAAAAGTCTATTCTTGTAACTTACATGGATAGGGAAACCATTGATAAGATGGTGAAAGGAGGCCTTCACCAGAACATTGTCGGTATTATCGAGGAAATACATTATATGGACCTTGGAGAGATACTTTCATGCTGGAAGAGGGAAGGGACGAAAGCTCTTTTTCTCATCCTCGACGGGATTCAGGATCCACAAAATTTTGGATCTCTCATTCGCACTGCTCTTGGATCTGGGGTTCACGGGATCATCATTCCAAAAGACCGCTCTGTCGGGATCACCCCAGCGGTGATCAAAACCTCTTCAGGAGCCACTGCCTATATGCCCATTGCCCGGGTGACCAATATCGCCACAACCCTTGATATTCTTAAAAAGGAAGGGATCTGGGTTTATGGTGCATCTGGAGAGGCAAAAAACCTAATCTACCATCTCGACCTCGATATCGATTTAGCCATCGTGATTGGTGCGGAGGGAAAAGGGATCAGACCCCTGGTGAAGAAAAAATGCGATTGCCTCTTTTCCATCCCAATGAAAGGATCCATCTCCTCTTTCAACGCATCTGTATCAGGAGCAATGATTCTCTACGAAGTCATGCGGCAGCGTTATGGCGTTAATAAAAGGTGAACGGGATGATCACCATTCAAAGGCCTGGACAGGAACCTTTCGAGATTGAATTCATCCTGATAGATTTTGAGGGGACCCTTGCCTCAGATCGAAGGGTTCACCCAAAGGCAAAGGATAAGATCAATCTTCTATCTAAGAGGACGAAGATCTATATCCTGACCCAGGGAGAGAAAGAAGTGCTTGCAGAGGTTCTGAAAAAAGTTAAAGCGGAGATCATCTATATTACAGAAGGGAAGGCCTCTCAACAGAAATTGGACTTATTGCGGAAATTAGAGGTGAACAAAACCATTGCCATTGGAAATGGATTGGATGATGCTCCGATGCTGGAGGAGGCTCGGCTTGGGATCTGTATCATTGGCAAAGAGGGAACCTCTTCGGAAGCGATAGAGAAGTCAGATATCGTCCTAACCAATATTCTTGACGCACTCGACTTTCTATTAAAACCCCTTCGCCAAAAGGCGACTTTGAGCCTTTAGGTGCTCATTATAAATCCGGCGTATTGATCCTGTCCAGCCGGTTATAATAATTATGCAGATGAATGAGGGCACGGGCGGCCCGCTTCACCGATGGATAGGCTGGAACGCCCCCTTTGCCGAATTCCGCCCTTAAACTCGCACCTTTCGCCGCAAACTCCGGGTCACCACCCTCGGAATCCACAACAAAGACCACGGGCTTCCTATTGCTTCTTTGCTTCACCTGCTCGATCGTCTTCGGGATAGAATCGGGTAGGTCGGGTGAGTGGAAGGTCTTTCTCGGAATCAGCCGATTAACGATGACCATCCCCATAGCCGGGTCGCGGGAAACAAGATCCAAGATGGCTCCGAAGTAGACGGGGTCTATAAAAGTCTGCCAGTCATCCAAGGGATTTCCCGCAATAGAACCCACAGCCGGTACGGTCTCGCGAAGTTTTTCCATGGTGGCAGATGATGGGGAGGGAACATCGAGACCCTCGTGGATGCACGTGTCGCTGCTCACCACACTGGGACCGCCGCCACCGCCGATCAAAAAGACCCCACGGCTGCCGGGTGGGGGCAAAAGCGCGAATGCGAAGACCGCATCCATCCACTCGTCGAGCGAACTCACATGGATCACCCCTGTCTGACGGAAAACGGCCTCCCATATCATCTGCTCACCCGCCATTCCGCCTGTGTGAGAGGCTGCTGTACGTGCCCCAACTTCGGTCTTCCCGCCTTTCCAGACAATTATGGGTTTCCTTTTGCTTATCTCTCGTGCCAACTCAAAAAATTTTCTCCCATCACTTATGCTTTCAATGTAGAGAGCGATGACCCGTATGCCTTCATCCTGCCCCATGAATTCGAGGAAGTCCAGACTATTGAGAACAGTTCCATTGCCTACGCTCACGGCTTTATCCGTTCCGATGCCGAGGGAATAGGCATATTCGGTCAGGCGCTGCGTAATGTACCCGCTCTGCGAAATGATACCTAAAGGACCGCATGCGCCGGGTATCGCCCCCCACGCTGTGAGGCCTGAGGCCGGGCAGTATGGGCCCATGCAGTTAGGCCCAATGATGAGAAGTCCTTTTTCCTTTGCGATGAAAGCAATCTTTTCCTCAAGTTGTTTCCCTTCCTCTGTTCCGATTTCCTTAAACCCAGAGGACAGGATATGAATGTGCCGTAAGCCGATCCGGCCGCATTCCTCCAGGACAGCCGGCACATGTAATGCGGCGACGCATACCATCGCAAGATCGGGTACCACTGGCAGGGAAGAGAGATTCGGATAGGCCGGAAGCCCTCGGATTTCAGTTGCCTTCGGGTTGATACAATAAAGCGTCCCGGGGAAGTTGGACTCCTGGAGTTTCTGCAAAAAGCTCATGCCCCCGAAGCTAAACTCCGATCGCGTAACACCCACGATGACAATGTGTCTCGGCTTGAAAAAGGGCTCCAGATCATTTCTCATTGACGCCATAACCTATTCCTCCTGGTGCAGTCCGATAAAGCGGGAATATAGAGAACACATGTTTGTGAGTCAAGCGTTTGATAAGAATTCGTTTTGGGGTAAATCGAATATTACGAAAAATGGAATTGAAAGTCAACCCTTCGACTCCCCAGCCTGAAGGCTGGGGCTTGCTCAGGGTTGACCCTGAGCGGCGCTTTCTTTCCCGTCCTAAAAGGCAGCGCTTGGCGCCGTCGAATGGGTCAAGCAAGGAAGACCACAAAAATGAATGAAGGTTTTAGGCCATTATTGCAGATACGGACTCCAGGTAAAAAAGATTTCTCCATTCCGAGTAATTATTGGTTTAAAACCTCAAAAAGACTTATAATATATTTATAAAAAAGTCCTGATGTTTTATATTTATGAATATTCTTCCATCATCAGATGAAACTCTTGATATCTTCTTTAATGGAAACCTTCGAATCACCCAAAAGAAAAAAGGATACCGATTCTCCATCGATGCGGTCCTGCTCAGTCAATTTATCAAAATCCGAGAGAATGAAAAAGCGATTGACCTCGGTACAGGCTGTGGGATCCTTCCCCTATTATTATCACAGACCACAAAAGCCAAATCCTTTGTCGCCGTAGAAATTCAGAAGGGATTGGCAGATTGTGCTAAAAAAAATGTAATCTTGAACCATCTTAGTCACCGCATATTAATTCTTCAAAAGGATTTTAGAGACTTAAAAACCACCTTTCCACCGGGCTCTTTTGATGTAGTTTTCTCCAACCCTCCCTATCGAAAATATCAAACGGGTAGGGTGAACCCTTCTATAGAAAGAGCCATAGCCCGCCATGAGATTAAAGGAACACTGCAAGAGCTGATTTCCATTGCTTCCTATCTCCTTCCAAACAAGGGAAGATGCTACCTGATCTATCCCGCTTCGAGAACAATCGATCTATTTGTGGCATTAAGAATTGAAAGGCTGGAGCCCAAGCGATTGCAGTTTGTTCACCCTCGGGCCAATGAAGGCGCTAAGTTTGTCCTTGCGGAGGCGGTCAAGTCGAGTGGTGTGGAGTTAAAAGTCATGGAACCTCTCATCCTTTATAACCAAAAGAGGTTTTATAAAAAATCCAAAAATCTCTAATCAGGAGTGTTTATAGGAATTTATCAGGGCTCTCCAAAAATTATTTTGACAATAGACGATGAATAGGATAATAAATTTTTAGTATGAATATCATAAACAGGGGACCTCTCTTGATTGAAGAAAAGGGATCTTCCTTAGAGGATATCCTTAAATTGATTGGAGACGATTTAATCAAAGTGGATCATGAGTTTAGAAAAAACTTGAGGTCCAATGTCCCCATCATCTCCGCTATTGGAGAGCATCTCCTTCTTAGTGGGGGCAAACGATTTCGACCCATCCTCCTTCTGCTCACAGCCAAATTGTGTGGATATCGAGGGGAAGACCATATATCCATGGCCAGCCTGATTGAATTCATACACACAGCGACTCTCCTCCATGACGATGTGGTGGACAGGGCTGAGTTACGAAGGGGAATTGAATCGGCAAACTCTAAGTGGGGGAACGAAGCTTGCGTCCTCGTAGGAGATTTCCTTTTTACAAAGTGTTTCTCATTGATGGTGGAGAATGGGAATCCGAAAATTTTACAGGCCATTGCCAAGGCGACCATGCTCATGGCCGAAGGCGAACTGGAGGAATTGGTCAAAACCAATGACCTCACCCTGACCGAGGAGCATTATCTTTCCATCATCACCCGGAAAACGGCCGCCCTCTTCTCGGCCGCCACTAAGATCGGCGCCATCCTTGGAAACGTCTCAGAAGAAAAAGAGAGGGCATTGTCGGATTTTGGGACGAATTTAGGAATCGCCTTTCAATTGATCGACGATAATCTCGATTACTCTTCCAGAGAAGAGGAATTTGGAAAGAAGATCGGGATCGACCTTCAAGATGGTAAGATCACCCTTCCCCTGATCTTCACCCTGAATCATTGCAATCAGGAAGAGAAGGCTTTTATCAGAAAAGCTGTTCAGTCCGATTTCATTACGAAAAAGGCATTCTTTCAAGTGGTGGAGATCATCGAACGTTACCACGGGTTAAACTATACATGGAAAAAGGCGATGGAATATGTGGAAATGGCAAAACGACACGCTCATCTCTTTCCGAACTCGAAAGAGAAAGAGGCGCTTTTTACATTAGCTGATTATGTATTAGAGAGGAGACTCTGACCGATTGCGGAATGCGGATCGTGGATTGTAGAATTGTGAAAGCAAAAAAGATAAAAAATAAAGAAATTAAAGGAGTGGAAAATGGTAAATGAAACAGATCTACTTCATGTGAACGATAAGAATTTTGCGTCCGAGGTTCTCAACTCTGATCTTCCAGTGTTAGTCGATTTCTGGGCGACTTGGTGTGGGCCCTGTAGGAGCATCAGTCCTATTATTGAGGAGTTGGCAAAGGAATTTTCTGGAAGGGTCAAGGTGACCAAACTCAATGTGGATGAAAATCCAGCTACACCCGGTCAATATGGTGTGCGTGGAATCCCTACCCTCATTCTCTTCAAAGGTGGAAAGATCCTTGACCAGATTGTCGGCTCGGTCCCGAAGGCTCGTTTGAAGGCCTTGATCGAAAAGGCCTTATAACTCCGAAAAGGAGATTTCCTTGAAACAATCTTTGGTGAAAGGGGCTTTTATTATATCCCTATGTGTGGCATTGGTCTTCCTTCTTCATTGTGATAAAAAACCGAAGGTGCCGGTCTCAGCACCTGATTTCACCCTTAAAACCTTGAAGGATCAAGAGATCACTCTTTCCGGATTGAAAGGAAAGGTTATCCTCCTTGACTTCTGGGCCACGTGGTGTGGATCTTGTCGTGAGGCAATTCCCCATTTGACCCAAATCTATAAGATTTATCAGGAGAAGGGATTTGAGACGATTGGCATGAATATGGATAGAGGAGGAACAGATATCGTTCGTAACTTTGTCAAGTCCATGGATATCCCCTATCCTATCATCATTACACCCGACGATGTGTCAAGAAATTTCGGAGTCACTGTTCTCCCCACCATTATCTTCATTGATAAAGAGGGGAAGATTCGTGAAAAGATTGTTGGATTCAACAGTGCGATTGCTCAACAGATAGCAGCCAAAGTGGCAGAACTTACCTCAGAAAACCCCTGACCCCCGACTTTATCGTGGAAATCCAAATATCAAAATCCGACCGCAGGCAGGCATGACTTATTATTGAGCTTTGGATTTAATTTGATATTTGACCTTTGAAATTCGCCAATCCTATTTTCTTTTTTCTTCTTTAAATAGTTGACAATACCCCTCGATCACCTTTTGCGGTTCCAAGTTCAGGGCCTGGGCATAAGCTTTTAAGAACCCCTTCAGATAGACTGGGGCAGGAAGTTTCTCAAGGGCTTCTTCCTCGATCCATTCAAGAATCTTTGTATTGATCTTCGTTTCCGTAGAAATGGTCTTTAGATCGACATCCATTCTTTCACGAATCTGTTTCAAAGTCTTTCCGCGATAAAATGCCTCTTCTACATGTATCGAAAGGTCTGTAAAGGAAAGAGGACCTTTTCTCTCTGGAGATTTCCCTTCTACCTCCATGTGGCTTTCCTGCTCCTCCTTTTCAATCGTCTGGAGATGGGATTGATCGTAACTCTTCCGCAATGCCTCATCCATTAGAATCCGGTAAGCCTCTTCAATTGCGGCTTGAATTTTTTTTATCTCCCCTTCGTTGAAAAGGGAATAGATAGCCAATGAATCGGCATGAAAGGTCTCCTTTGCACGATCATAAGCCCTTTGGATTTCTTTGACCGAGGCTATGGGGCTCACCTCTAAAATCTCGTAATAGGTCTGCTCTTCGATCCGCTTCATATTCACCCACATCAAAATCAAGAAGACATTTAACGGCGACTCGCTAATTTAGAGGCGATCTCTGTGAGGCATTGGGCTGCCCTTGAACGAGAGTTTTCCAAGACCAAAGGTCTCCTTTTTCGTATAGAGTTTCCCACATCCTGATCGTAAACGATATATCCCAAATAATGAAGGTGGATGCCAAAGTATTTCTGGCAGGCGCTCCGAATCGAAAAACCGATCTCGATATCTTTCTTGGAACGGACTTGGTTCAGAATAAGATTGGGACGAAAGTTCTCTACCTCCTCGACGATCCTCTTGGCATCTTCCTCATCGATACGTCTTACCTCTTTGAAGAGGTCATGAGGATTTTGAATCCCCATCTCGTTCTTTTGATCCATCGCTCCATCGATCAGGCTTTTCGCCGAATGAGAAGACACCGATTGCCTGAGCCTTCGGTAATAAGCACTCTTCAGAAACCGATAGGTATTTTCGATAGAAGTGGGTTCTGGAGTGACCACCAGAATCCCTCCATCAGACATCAGAAAAAAGTCCAGAACGCTTAGGGAATTGCCACCTCCAAGATCGATCAAGATATAATCGCTTTGCAAACTCTGAATGGAATGCAGCAGTTTTCGCTTCTGGACACTCTTCACATCAGCTGCATTGAGAAGATCCTGTGCTCCGGTCAGAAGTTGTAAGTTAGGGATTTCAGTCGGAAGGAGGACTTCATGGAGATGTGAAACTCTCCCTTTAATGAAATCAGAAAGGGAAAGGGTCGGAGGGAAAATCCCCAAAAAGGTATGGAGGTTGGCACCTCCTAAATCGGCATCGATGAGAATAACCCTGGCACCTAATTTGGCGAGATAGATCCCGATGTTAACTGTAATGAAACTTTTCCCACTTCCACCCTTCCCCCCTCCGAAGGTCCAGATTATCTTCCGATCATTATTTTGAGTCCGGTTCATTCAGGAAGCTTCTTAAATTAAGCCCATACGCCATCGATCTTTGTATGGCAATGACGACACTCCCCTTCTACAACCTCATTTTTTATAACCTGAAACCCAACCCTTTCGATCACCTTCTCTCCACAGTGAGGACAGAAGGTATCTTCGCCTCCTCTCCCTGGAATATTTCCACAATAGACATATCGGAGTCCTGCCTTCATTCCAATCTCTCTGGCCCGAAAAAGTATCGAGGCAGGGGTTCGTGGAAGGTTAAGCATTTTGTAAGTCGGATAAAAAGCAGAGATATGCCATGGGACTTCTTGTCCCAATGAAAGGATGAATTGGGCGATCTCTTCAAACTCCCTGTCAGAGTCGTTCAGGGTTGGGATGACGAGGGTTGTGATCTCCACCCAGATCCCCAACTCCTTCATCAATTTAAGGTTTTCCATAACTGGTTTTAGCCTTGCCCCACATATCTCTTTATAAAATTTTTCCTGAAAACTTTTCAAATCAACATTGGCTGCATCCAAATAGGGTCTGATCGTCCTGAGGGCCTCCTCAGTCATATAGCCATTGGTGACGAAGACATTTCTAATTCCTTCCCGGCTCGCTATGGCAGAAGTTTCGTAGGCATATTCAAAATAGATGGTAGGTTCTGTATAAGTATATGAGATCGATCGGCACCGGTATTCTTTGGCCAATGAAACAATTTTAGAGGGCAAGACGACTGAACCTTCAATTCTCTTTTCATCCGCTGGCATCTGAGAAATCTCATGATTTTGGCATTGAAGACACCGGAAATTACAACCTACAGTTGCAATAGAGAAAGAGCCCGATCCAGGAAAGAGGTGAAAGAGGGGTTTCTTTTCAATTGGGTCTACATTCATGGAAATGGTACGCCCAAACACAAGTGTGTAAAGTTTCCCCTCTTGGTTCTCCCTCACTCCGCAGAGGCCACGTTTCGAGGGTGAGATGGTGCACCGATGGTTGCAGAGAAAACATTGCACCTTCTCACCTTCCAAAGGATTATAAAACATGGCTTCCTTCATACCATCTTCCCTGGTTTCGCCTGCATATCTCCCCGATGAAAGGGTGAACGGTATCTAAAGATCAAAATAAGGAAGTTGCTTAAGTACATATTCTCGTATCGTCTGGGGAGTGGGTAGATCCCAGAGGATCTTCTTTTTTTGAATGAATGGGAGGAGAACTTCCTTGAACCGACCACCACAAGAACATCGATCCGGATTCTTGACGCTATGGCCCCGTTTTGTTTTAAAGGGAACCATTTTATCCTGGAAACATTTGGAGCATCGAAGAACACTCTTTGAGCCCGACATCTTTCCCCTCTTCGCCAGGGGGTTTCCATCAATCTCAATGATATCCATTGCAAAGTCAATCACTTTTGCATTGGCGATTGAAGTACCCACTCCATACGCATCTACCACAGGATTGAGGCTAAGGATCCGTTTCTCATCCAGTCCGCCGCTGACAAAGATTTGAACATGCCCCAACCTTCTTAGATTTAACTCCCAGCGGACTTCCTCAATAATCTTTTGAAGATCTCCACGCCTCGAACTGGGAGTATCGAGCCTGACAGCAAAAAGCTTTTTCCCAAGGGCTTCGGCTACCCGAATGGCTTCTACCTTTTCATCATTAAAAGTATCGATCAAGGAGACCCTTTTAACTTTTGGATTGACCACTTCATCAAAGGCTTTGGTCGCCTCCACCGTATCCCCCATGATCAAAATAAGTGCATGGGGCATGGTGCCTGATGGTTCCTCACCAATCAATTCGGCATTCTTCACCACCGATACCCCATCACAGCCGCCGACAAAGGCGCTCCGATCCATCATCGGAGCGATCGCTGGATGGATCCGCCTCGCACCGAAACTAATCACTCTCCGATCCCCAGCCGCCTTTTTACAACGGCCAGCCTTGGTTGCAACGCCCGAAGCCTGGCAGAGTAACCCCAATATGGAGGTTTCATAGAGGCCAAATTCCGTGTACATCCCTTCGATCTCCATCACTGGTTCGTAAGCCCGGAAGATTGTCCCCTCCTTCATTGCCCTCACATTGACATTAAGGTCTTTGAGAAGATAGGCTGCTTCCTCAATCCCAGCCAAAATCCCCCACCCATAATCCTCTGGGAATCTTTTGGCAATAAATTCAGCCTTCACCCATTTATCGATCTTCTTTGCCTTGAGGACCTCCATCGTCCTCACAAAATAGACATCCGTCAACTTCCCATCTTTAATTTCTTGTGGATCAGCAGTATGAAACATGCATTTCTCCCCTAAAATCAACCCTTCGACTTTCCCCCGTCTAAAACTCGGGGTTTGCTCAGCCTGGCTGCCGCAGGCAAGGGTTGATACTGAGCGGCTCTTTTGAACCCGTTGTAAAGGACGGGAATTTACGCCGCCGAAGTATCAAATTGAATTTCTAATTTTATAACAGAAATTCATCCCCAATGTCTATAAAAATATTTAATAGTTAATTGCCCCGATAACCAACTATAGAAATGGTAGAAATTGGATTCCTACATGGTTAAATTTGAGAATTTTCTTCTAACATTTTGTGTGCCCCTCACCCCCACCCTCTCCCCTTGGGGGAGAGGGTGGGGGTGAGGGGAAATTTCAAATATTTTTGGCTAGAATTTATTTATAACATTGAACCCGAGAAGAAAAATTGAAAACATACAACAAATTTTCCTCGGGTTCTATTTAAAGAAAAAGGGGGCGGGAGGCTGTCCCAAAATATTGACTTTTTATTTTTTACTATTTGTTACTGTCCGTCCCATGTCCCGATACATGTAACTCCAAATCACCTTGCAAAATCTTCTTTTCTCCTAATCGCATGGGGATCACTAAAGCTCCGATACAAAGGGCAAAAACCATCGAAAAGGAACCTACGATCCATATCCATTGGAATAATGTGAGGCTCCCCCTACGGATGCCTGTCATAAAGATGTTATAGACAGGGCCAGCTTCAAGCACAATTACAGCTGCAATAAAGCCCATGCATAGGGTCATGTAAATCAAACCCCCCAGACTGGTAAAAGACTGCGTTGGGTTTTCAGACTTGAAATCTGGATAGATTGCACCCATCCCTATTCCCATTGAAATGATGCCTGGGACCATGAAGAGAATTGTTAATACCGAAACAACCATCATGATGGGCGTGACATGGAGGAGAATATTCGTTACAACGATCAATAATTCAGATAAAAAGAGAAGGGGGAAAAAATAAACGAAGAACTTAGTCCAGAGGAAAGTTCGAATCGAAACCGGAGAAGACCTCACGATCCAGAATGCCTCTCCCTCAAGGCTTACTGCAGGGAAGACAAAACGTGCTGACACAGCGCTCAAAACAAAAGCCACCAGCCCCATGTTTAAAAAAGAGAGTATATTTTGAAGATACTCCAATTTGATAGAGCTTCTCTCAAGGGGAAGAACAGAAAAGTTATAGAGATAAATAGCAATCAAAGCCACAATAAGAAATATCTGTGACCATTGGGTCTGATCACGGAAAAAGATCTTGATCTCTTTTACGATGAAGGCCCTCTTAGAACCGGAGAGAAAATTTAGATGCCATAGATATCTCGGCCTTTTAGAACGAGGAAATGAAAAAAACCTAACGGGTGCGGCCTGTGACTTTGATAGACCTTTAAAGTAAATAGCTCCTGAAATCCATGCGATGACAAAGATCATGGTGATGGCAAAACTCCAGGATAGACTTGAATGAAATAAAGCGCTCTTCATAGAACCTGAGAGGCTTGTTTGTAATGCATCAAAGAACCATGTGGTCGGAAGAAGTGGCGACTTGGGTGATTCCAAATTTTTAAAATAGAGAAGGAGAGAGCTGAAGGCCTCTGGATTTACAAATTTCTCTGGTCTAATTAAGCGGAAAGAAATGATGAGAAGAAGAAATAAAAGAAGTCCCAGGAATACGAAGACACTTCTGATACGACCTGCGGGTAAAAACAGGGCTGCCATCATCACCGTGAGAACGCTCAGGCTTGAGGCAATCAGACAAAAAGGCAAAATGTTTATACCTGCCATCGCATAATAAAAAACTCCTGCCTTGTAAACGATACCATAGGATAGAAATAATGGGAGGCTATAAATAAAAACCATCCATGAACTATCAATGGTTGATTCAAACCATCGAGCAAGAAATAGCTTCTCCCTCGATACGGGCATGGAGTGAACGAGGGATAAATCCTTTGCGAGATACAGTTTGGTTAGGGAGGCCAGTATTCCACTGAAAATGAGAAGTGAAAACAAGGTGATTAAAGACGTGGAGAGGAGCTTGAAGGCGAGAATATCGCCGAAACTCTCTATCCCTTTAAAATAATTAAGGATACGATAAAAGATAAAAAAGGTGCCTCCCCAAAAAGCAATCCCGATCGTACCAAAGAAAAGGAAGATCACCTTTCGCCCCTTACTTTTTCCTGTAATACGTCGGTTTTTGAAAGATAAGAAACGGGGTCTCAAAAGGATAAGGATCTCTTTCATGGAATGGTTTCTTCCTCTGTAAGAATCATGAAAATTTTCTCAAGGTCCCTTTCCTGAACCTGAGCTAAGCACTTAAGTTCCTCTATTGTCCCGGTTGCGATGAGGGACCCTTTGTGGATGATCCCTATGCGGTTACAAACATCTTCTGCCATTCCTAAAGAATGGGTGGACATAAATATCGTAGTTCCCTTTTTTGCGACCTCCCGAAAAAGAGTTTTGACCAGTCGAATGCCTGCAGGATCGAGCCCAACCATGGGCTCATCGATGACGATCACTTTGGGTTCGTGAAGAATGGCTGCCGATAGGATCAAGCGCTGTTTCATTCCATGGGAATAGGATTCGATCAACTCCTCTGCCCAATCATCAAGGGAAAACTTCTTTAAAACCTCCTCAGACTTTTTATAAAAGAGGCCATCTTCAATGCCGTAGAGGTCAGCCGTAAATCTTAAGAATTCCATGCCTGTGAGTTTCTCGTATAAAAAGGGCCTATCAGGTATAAAACCAATTCTTTTCTTAGCCTCCTCCGGTTCCTCAGCTATATTAATCCCATCAATGATCACGGAGCCTTCCGTCGGTGAAAGGACTCCTCCCATCATCCGAAGGGTAGTGGTTTTGCCTGCACCGTTGGGACCGATGAATCCGAATATCTCGCCTTTCGATACGAAAAGATTAAGCCGATTTACAGCAACAACGCTCCCGAAATGTTTTGTGAGATTTTTTAACTCGATCATTTTAATCCTAACCCCAACCACAAAGTGCAGAGCGCAAGGCGTCCACCCCCTCCCAACCCTCCCCCCTCGAGGGGGAGGGAGTGGGTGGGGGGCTATGCACTATAAACTATGCTATTTGATGTTTGGTATTTGTTGTTTTTCTATATTCAGATCAAGTACAGCCAATAACCTCCTTAACTTTCAAGAAGCTGAGAGAATTTCTAATCTGACCTTGCCGATAATGCCAATGAGATCGACCTGACGTTCAGTGCCTCGCACAAAACGAATGTGTGTCACATCTGCGGGGAATTGCCCCATGACCGAATCGACAGTGATCCATGTGCCAAGATAAAGGACATTCCATGCATGGTAGTAAAATCGTCCTCTTTGATAGACAAGACCTGCTTCAACCTGTGCAGGAATTCCTGAAGCACGCGTCATCGCAGCTAACAACACAGCATGCTCATTGCAATCTCCAACTCGATTTTGAAGGGTTTCCAGTGCGTTGGGAATAGAAAGAACAGGCCTTTTTTGAATATTATTATGAACCCAGGAAACCAATTTTTTTGCCTTGATTACATCCGAATCCATTGGTGAAATAATCTCTTTCACTTTAGCCTTTATCTCAGGATGGTCAGATTGGATAAAGGGAGATGACTCCAGGTGGGTTTTCTTTTCGGAAAACATCTTTTCGGCTTTCCTTCGGGGAGGAAGATGAGAAACTGATTCTTTACGAATCGTTAATATATTCCCCTCCAACGATTGCCTATCACCTTCTAAGAAGAGACCTCCCTCCTCTATCCCATTTACCTTGACCTTTAACTCTTTAAGTTGATCGACACGATATAGGATCCTGTTAGCTGGGAGAGAGACAATTTCTGCGATATCAGAACCGGGCATATAGGCAACCTTCTGCAATGCCTCCTCCCTCGCCACCTGCTCCAATTTAATCCCAAGAGAACCCTCTTCTTTTAAGACAGTACCATCCCTTCCAATCCAAGCAAACTGTGGAGCCCCCATGAAATCGACAGAAACCTTTTTTGCCTTCTCCTTATATCCCATGACGGAGATCTCCTCTTCGGTCATTATCTTCACCTTCACAGGCCTCTGCGCAATAGTCGCTGGATCAAAGACATGGAACGTTCTGCTCTCCCCAGGTTTAGGATTTTGGTTAACAAATGCTTCGAGAATGCCTGCCGGAAGGAAAATGTCCCTTTCAAAGGGAATTTCAATCTTTTTTTGAGAACCCGGTGCCCCCATAAAAAGAATAAGTATTTTCCCACTAACAGCTCCTTGGACTTTGAAACGGAAAAGACTTGATTGAAGTTCAAAATCGAATGATGAAAGGGTCAGATCATGTTTTAAATATCCTGTTGTCCTAAACCTGACATCCTGAACCATACCGAGGGTGTTGATTCTCATGAAGACCGATTCCAGGGTCTCATAACCTTCATCCGTTTTTAAAAATTGCCTGTGGACATAACCGATTTTCTGCCCCTGCTGTAAAATATTCATCCATATTTCTCGATCCATTTGTGCCTGGATATTGGAGATCCGATCTCCCCCATGATCATTTTTACCCTTCTGGAGAATACCGAGACGGATGGCCATGAGGAAGACAAAGGTCAGAGTAAATAGAATTCCAATCATCCAATTCAGTTTAATCTTGTGGAAGCTCATAAAAGGTTATCAAATAATATATCATGTTTTTAAAAAGATCCATAGAGAGAATGAGGTTGCAAAAAACTATTTCTATGATAGCCTATATACTCAGAAGGTGTAAAAAAATAGGCCTTCTGTAAATTTGGCCCAAAGGATGGGTCACTTTCCGAAACTTTAGAATTGCGACATTAGAATTTATGAGCAACCTTCCTTGACAGTAAGGCAACGAAATTAATGCGTTTTGGCTCTTTCGCTTAAATCTATAAGGTTTCGCTCTAAAGTTTCTCCAAGCGACCCATCCTTTTGCCCGCGGTCTTATTTTTCTCAAATTCCGATTTTTTCACACCTTCTCAGGATTTGAGTGTGGTTAAAGAAAATGCCTTACAAGATTTTGGCAGATTTCGTTGTATTGATTCATTTCCTTTGGATCCTCTTTCTCTTTTTGGGTGGTCTTTGGGGAAGAAAAAGTAAGGCCATAAGAATTTTTCACATCTCTGGTCTTATCTTTGCTTTCGTCATCCAGATATTTAACTGGTATTGCCCTCTCACATACCTTGAAGTCTGGTTAAGATCAAAACATGACCTTACCCTTACTTACACAGGCTCATTCATTGTTTATTATGTGGAAAAGATAGTGTATATTGAGATCTCCCGTTATCTGATCCTTATCTCCACTCTTTTACTTTGTGGTTTTAATGGATGGCTTTATTTAAAAAGAAAAGGATAGTCCCTAACTTATATAGGAGTCCTTTATGATCACAGTAGATCAAATAAAACAAAACTTGGAGGAGAGTAAGATGGTGAGACAAAAAAGTGAAAGGATGTTTGAGCTCTTCAAAAGGTTAACAGAGATTCCAGGAGGGAGTGGATTTGAAGAGAAAGTGATCGAATCTGTTTCGACAGAATTGAAAAAAAATATCTCAGATGTCTCTATCGATCCAATGGGCAATGTAATCGGAAAGATCGGAACAGGTAAGAGATCGGTGATGGTCTGTGTCCACATGGATGAGATGTGTATGCTTGTAAAGTATATTGATCCAAAGGGTTATATCTATTTTGATCTCAATGGAATGATCGATGAAAGGGTTCTTCTCAGCACAAAGGTGGATATCTGTTCAGAAAAAGGGATTTATACCGGGGTCGTTGGAGTAAAAAACCGCCATCTGATGACCGCTGAAGACATGAAGAGGCCAATCACTGTCTCAGACCTCTGGATCGATGTGGGCGCTGAGAGTGGAGAAGAAGTGAAAGCATGGGGAATCGAGATTGGCGATCCTATTGTCTTTCACCCAAATTTTATGCCCATCGGGAACGATACGATTATCAGTAAGGCAATTGACAACCGTGCGGGTTGTGCCATCCTTATCGATTTAACAGAGAGGATGAAAGCAGTAAAAATAAATTATCAACTATTTTTTGTCGCCACTTCGCAAGAGGAGGTAGGTTCTCGTGGAGCAAAAGTCGCTGCTCAAAGGCTTGGGCCAGATATGGCCATTGTGATCGATACAGTTCCTGCTTCTGACCCCCTCACCCCTTCTCAGCAAGCAACAGCGGAATGCGGAAAAGGGCCTGTCATCCGTTCTATGGATGTCAACGCCCTTGGATGGGGAACGATTTATTCGAAAAAAATTCGGCAGAGATTGATTACAACAGCATTAAAAAACAAAATACCCTTTCAGAAGGATGTCCTCAGGACATGGACGGATGCCTCAACCATTCATACCTCAGGGAGAGGCACTCCTTGCGGTGGGCTCTTCATCCCCCGTCGCTACAGTCATTCCCCATTGGAATTGGTGAGATGGTCTGATGTAGAAAATACAGCGGATTTACTCTATCTCTTTTTAAAAGGCCTTAACTACTCAACTATTGAAGATCTAATCCGTAAAGTCTAACCAAAAATATTTGAAATTTCCCCTCACCCTTCCCCTCTCCCCCAATGGGGAGAGGGCTTCGTCGTGAGACTTCGGCGTGAGCTCAGTCGAACGCTCAGCCGAACGGAGGGGGTGAGGGGGTCAAAAGTGTTAGAAGGAAATTCTCAGATTTATT
>Ga0194112_10001126_pt1 | contig 39305 bp, 38 predicted proteins | sample TA2MahC400mmetaG_FD_146191 | JGI IMG/M metagenome (GOLD analysis project Ga0194112, IMG submission 146191) | Freshwater microbial communities from Lake Tanganyika, Tanzania - TA2015016 Mahale Deep Cast 400m | ecosystem: Environmental > Aquatic > Freshwater > Lake | place: Tanzania: Lake... | reverse complement strand
TCCAAACTTTTCTTTTAACAACCCCTCTTCCCCCCTTTATTAAGGGGGAAAGAAAAGTTCCATAAAAAGAAACACTATGGAAAAAAGAAAAGCATGTGCAAAAGAAACAAAGAGGAATTTATTAGAAGATGAGACCAAGTTTAACAGAAAAGTTAAAGCAGGTCGCAAAACCTAAAACAACCCAAAGGGATATAGCCGGAATAGTTGGATTACAGGACGGCGTAGCGTATTTAGCTGATGCTAAAATGATGAGTGTTGACTTAATTCATCCTAATCCTCTTCAACCGCGCCAACAGATAAACACGGACGAGGCGAATTTTAAAGAATTAGTTGCATCAATTAAGCAAAACGGTATTCTTAATCCCATTACGGTGCGTGAACTAAAGGAAGGATATACCATCATCGCCGGTGAACGACGTTACAAAGCTGCGATGGCGGCGGGATTATCTCAGGTGCCGGTTTTAATCCGAAATGTCGATGACGAATCGGCTTCGGCGCTATCCTTGATTGAAAATCTCCAGAGGGAAGATTTGACGGCAATAGACGAAGGCATGACCTATCAGCGTTTAATTGAACAGTACGATTATACAGAAGAGGAATTAGGCAAACAGATTCACAAAAGCCAACCGTACATCAGCGAACGGTTGACGATGATAAAAAAGTTACATCCTGAAGTGCAAAAGTTGGTATCCGGCCGAGCCATCACTTTCGCCAGCGCGCGCCAAATCGCCCAGTTGTCGGATTTAGAGGCTCAAAAGCAGCTTGCCCAAAAGGTAATGAATGAAAATTTAACTTCGCGCGCGGTAGAGCAAATTGTCCGACAACAGAATATTTCAAAACGCCCACCAAAATCCCCGAAACAACTGATTTTTCCAGCCTGGAAAACTTTGGAGAAGCGTTTGGAAAAAATAGCTTCTGTGGCAAATGCCAACGAGAAAATAAAAATTGAAGCGGCTATTGAATCCATTCGCGAAATTCTTGCGGAAATCGGTATCAGTGAAGCAAAATTGGAAGCATCATGAGACTAAACGATAAACAATTCTCCAAACCGACATATTACGTTGACTCACGCGATGACCTCCTTAACGCCGTGAAGTATCTGCGCCGGAGCCGACAATTGGGTGTGGACACCGAGAGTAATAGCCTACATGCGTTCAGGGAAAAAGTCTGCGTCATACAGATATCCAATCCGCACGCGAATTATATATTTGACTCGCTACGGCTCGACGATCTCAGCCCGCTTTCCAGGTTGTTCGCCGATGCACAGATTGAGAAAATATTTCACGGTGCTGATTATGATATCGGGTTGCTCAAACGCGACTTCGGCTACGAGTGCTATCACCTGTTTGACACCATGGTGGCCGCGCAGTTCCTGAATTATGAGCTCATCGGGTTGGCAAATCTGATTAATCAGTTCTACGGATTCCGGCTGAACAAAAAGTTTACCAAATGCAACTGGGCGCGGCGGCCGTTGTCTATAGAGCAGATGGTGTATTTGTGTCAGGACACCCAGTACCTAATCGGTTTGCGTGGCTACCTTTACGAGGAGCTTGGTGAACGTGATCTTCTTGAGGAAGCACAGCTCGAGTTCCAGCATATTGAGAGACGCCAGCCACTCGAACCCGCTTATGAACGCTTAACAGTGTGGGGGATAAAGGGAGTGAAAAGCCTGCGCGAGGACCAATTCCCGATTGTGTCCGAACTGTTCAATTGGCGTCAGCGGCAGGCCAAAAAGGTCAACCTACCGCCGTTCAAAGTCATCGGCAACGAAACTCTTTTGGAACTCGCCCGTGCCCGGCCGCACAACCGGGAGGAAATCATGGCCATTACGGGTATCACTGTGACTGTCTGGCGACGCTACGGGCAGGAACTGCTCAGCGCCATCCGGTGTGGCGAACGAGGCCTGGCTTCAAAGGCACCGCAGATGAAAAGTAAACGCGGTGACGGCCAAAACCCCGTTCAATATGAAGATGCGAAACTGATGGACGCGCTCAAAAAATGGCGCATCGCAACTGCTCAAGAACGCGGTATACACCATCTTGCGGTACTGCCGGGTTATGCGCTTGAGGTAATCGCAAGGCAAAAGCCGCATAACGCCGAAGCTCTCACTGTCATTGAAGGCGTCGGGGGAAAACGAGCGAAACTCTACGCTGATGATATACTCCGCATCATTGGCGAATTTTCCTGCAATTTGTGACCAAACTTTTCTTCCAACTTTTTCTTTAAGTGTATTAGTCAATAACATCCGCATTAAATTAGTCAAAATATTTTAACAATATATGCCCAAATATCAATCCCAAAATGCTTGGCTAAATAAAAATCTCATAGTAACCTTTGCTCAGTGAGAATTGTTCAGCTATTTTTCTATCACCGCAATTCAATCAGTGCTATCAAGCAGAACATCCCGATAGATTTCCAGATATGCTTTGGCGATATTTTTCCAATCGTATTTTTGCACCAGCTTTATGCTCTCCTGTCCCATTGCCATTCGCCGTTGCCCATCGTTGATAACTGTGACGAGGCGCCGCGCTAATGCCCGCCAATCCGTAGGCGTGAATAAATAGCCATTCCTCCCCATTTCGACTAAATCTTCGATGCCCTGCACTTTGCTGGCGACAATCGGCAATCCCGATGCCATAGCTTCCAGGACGACGAGCGGCATTCCTTCTGCTAAAGAACTGAGGACGAAAATATCCGCTTCTTGATAATGTTTGGCGAGATGTTCATACGGCACCGCGCCGACAAAATGCAGCTTGTGACTGACGTTTAATGTCACGGCGAGTTGGACCAATGCTTCCCTCATTGGTCCATCGCCGACGATTTCGACTTCAACTTCGCGTTGCGTATTTTTGATAACCTCTGCAATAGCCTGGATGAGATATTGAACGCCCTTGCGCGGAATCAATCTGGCGATAGTTAAAATGCGCACCACAGTTGGCTCTGTTTTACGCTGGACAGGGTGAAATTTACTCAAGTCAATGCCGTCAGGAATTACTTTAATCTTTGCATTTTTGTCGGTTTTCCACGCCAGTTCCCGCAACCCATCACTACAAGCGACGACCGCCGCCGCGTTGCCCCAGATACTCTTTATGGCTGGCGCCAGAATTGGATAGAGCAGTCGGTAATACGGCGGGTCAGGATTCGGACGCGGCACATCTCTCCCGCCGAGAAAGACAACGTAGGGCAGATTATACAGTTTTTTGAGCAAATAAGCCACCGGCCCCGATGGGATTCCAAAAAACAGTTGCACAATATCGGGTTGAAATTTCTTCGCAAATTTCAAACTGTACAGGCTGGCGCTGAGAACGTAAGTAAACATCTCATGCACTTGACAAACATCGGCGCGCTTGCGCAAAACAGGTACACGGTGAATTTTGAATCCGTCCAGTTCTTCATCCTTTGGTAAGTTTTGAAAGCGCGAAGTAACAAGATAGACATCATGTCCCATTTGCGCCATATTTTGGGCAAGGTAATAGGTTACGATTCCCCCGCCGCCGCCGATGGGTGGAAATTCGTAGTTGAGCATTAAAATTCGCATTTTAACTCCTTCTGTTTAGATACCTATTATCCTGAGACATTTCCTTACAGTGACTATTGGGATTCCTCTAAATGGCGATAGGACTCGCAAATCCTTATCGCCTGAGACTATGTAACCAAACTTTTCTTTAAGAAAGAAAAGTTTGATCAAAAGAAATAATTGGAAGAAAAAGTAATCTGCACGTCCAGTCACCGCTGCTTCAAGGAATTTGTTATCATCGGGGTCACGACAGGCATTAATACGTTCAGTTGGTTTGACAAGAATTCCGTAGGCGCGAAGGACTTTTTCCAGGGTTTTAATATCTTGTTCGTCAGCATCTTCTGCTCTGAAAATATTAACCATTTCACTGAGGATAGGTTCGGAAATAATGATATCGAATTTGCCTGCTAACCATGCCTCATTTAATTTGGTTGCACCCGGGCCAAGTTTAATTTTGGCAGAAACGTGAACTGTGTTATTGAGAACTATCTTTAGCACGTTCCAAACTTTTCTTAAAAAGAAAAGTTCCATCATAAGAAACACTGAGGAATAATTTTTCTTTGCTTTGCCCTCACTTTCTTAATTGTTTCTTTGATATCATTTTTAGTAATTCCCTGTTCCTTTGCCCATTTACTGAGTCTGTCGCAGAGGGCCTGGTGGCTGGCGACAAATTCTGGGGTTCGAGGCATTCCTGGCTCTTCTACTTTTTTAAGTGAAATGGTATTTCCTCGCCGAGACACGGTAAACTTAGTGCCGGGAGAAATATACTTTCTGATTTCTTCTGGCAGAACAATTGTTCCAGACGGAGTTATCTCGACAATAAGGGGTTGTGCCATTTTAATTCACCTCCAGAAATAGAATACAGAAACCAAGTTGTTCTCCAAAACTTGGTTTCACATGATAAGGTAAACGAGTCAGCGGCTCGCTCTACAATAAGCCAGCGGCTCGCTCTACAATAAGCCAGCGGCTCGCTCTACTTCTTTCTCTGCGACAACATATCCGCACTGAATCTCAGGAAGCCACGCACTAATAATTTTGAAAAATCTCTATTGGGGTTTCTAAGCAGTTTAGAAAGATAGCGCGCCCATAGCGTTGGACGGAAATAGAATTGATAATGAGCTTTTTGGCAAAATCGTTCGAGTTCTTGCTTGCTAAATTGTCCCAGCCCTCGTTTTTTGTCTGCGTATACATCGCTTTCGTAAATTTCTATCAATCCCTTTTGGTGCGCTATGTTCCAGAGTTCCGAACCGTAAGTATAATTCAAAACGCTGAAGAAAGCGGCGTCGAGAGGCAATTCCTGCGCAAATCGAATTGTGCGTTCGATATGTTCTCTGGTTTCTATGGGTGCGCCCAAAATGAAATTGCCGTGTGTGAAAATTCCGCATTTATCGGCTAATTCCAAGGCTCGTTGTGCTTGTTCAATAGTAGTCCCCTTACGATAAAAGTTAAGGACATCCTGATTGCCCGATTCCAATCCATAAGAGAGTAACTGCACTCCCGCCGCTTTCATCTTTTGGTACAATGCTTCTGAACATGGATGCACGCGCCCTTGCGCTAATATCGCCATCTTGACGCCTCTTTTGATAATTCCGTCCATGATGGCATGCACGCGCCTTTCGTTGACCATAAAATTATCGTCCACGATGTACAGCACTTGAAATCCGGCATCGGCGAGTTGCTGAATCTCATCAAGCACACTTTCGGCGCTTCGTTCTCGATAGTTAGTTAGCCCCACACTTAAAGTGTGGGGGTAGAATTTATTCGCTTCTTCAACGACCGAAGTTTGCCTGTGGTGTATTAAACCACAGGCTACAGATGTAACAGAGCACTTTTGGAATTTTTCTTTTCTTTTGATTAAACTTTTCTTTTCTTTTTCTAAAAGAAAAGAAAAGTTTGGCGGGCGTTGAGCGACACGCGTACAAAAAGCGCATTTGTGCGGACAACCACGGGAGGTGATAATCGGAGCAATAACGCCGCATTTTTTCAAGCCAAAGAGGGTATATGCTTTTAAGTTGACAAGTCTAAAGTCAGGTGGTACATCCCGATGAAATCGGGGAGGAGAAAGGAGTTCAAGGTCGTAAAAATCCTGATATGGTTGTCCCCATCGGACTTTCCCGGTTAATCTATCTCTGAAAATCACACCAACGCATTGCGCCAATTTTTCTTCTCTGCTTTGCCGCTGTCTTCCTCCCCCTTCAATAAAACCTCCCTCCTGTCCCCCCAGAGGGGGGAAGCCAGGGGCCGGGGGGATTTCATGCTTTTCTGACATCAGGGCATCCACGACGCTGACAATCGTATGTTCTGCTTCACCAAGCACCATCACATCGACACCCTCAGGTAATCTTGGAACTGAATCCGTCATTGAGGCAAACGACGCTTTGATATTGCAATCCGGTCCGCCTATCATAATTGGAAGAGTTGGATTGAATTGATGAATCTCTGAGATGAGTTCATGAAAATTATTACGGGCGTAGCTCAAAGCTGTTATGCCAATTACATCGGTATTTGCAAGCAGTGACCGTAACTTGTCTGCACTATATGCCTCTGCAGAAAAATCAATGACTTTCACAGAATAGTCTAATTGAGTCAACTCAGTTGCTAAATATAAAATTCCCAACGGCGGCCCATAAGGACGCACTCGAGTGCCGAAAACTTTAGTCGGATGGTCTAAATCTGGAAAAATCAGGAGTATGTTGCCTTTGGGATTTTGGTCGTGAGTTTTCATAATAACTGTAGCCTAACTTTCTAAGTTGGTTTTTTCGATTTCAAACCAAGATAGAATCTTAGGTTACAACGAAAGCTAACATTATTGAGTTAAAAAAACCTTCAAATTTACAGTTTACGCTTCACGCTTCACATTTCACGCCTCAGGTGTATCACGCTTACATCTTATGTGCTGAATATATCCCGCCTTGATGTTCCAGGAGGGATATTGAATTTCAAAAGTCGAAATCTATCGTTGTTCCTGGAGATTACCGACAAATGTCCTCGTCCCATGTGGCCATCCTCCAACGTAGGGCCATGATTCTCGCAGAATAACCAGATGACAGCCATGAAAAGCAAGCAGTGCCCGACAACCAGGATATCTTTACTTTGTTTTATTCGGTTTTGGGTTTCATCTTCTGGTTCGGCAGGAGCCTCACGCTCCCACTCTGGACGCTTGTTCTCCAATTCCTCAAGAAATCTCCTAAATCGACATTCGATATCGTTCAGACTTTCCCCGCCTTGAAAACCAACATCATTTAAGCCCTGCTCCCACTTTTTCATAACGTTCTCGTACATCGCCCACTTGACTGCATCTTCCTGGTTTTCTCCATCAAGAATGCCAACATCAACTTCCATCAAATCTTCAGAGAATATAGGTTCAAGCCCGCACCATTGGCTCACTATCTCGGCAGTATGTTTAGCGCGAAGCAGAGGGCTTGCATAGAGCGCTGAGAACTCAAACGGTGAATTTAAACTCAGGTCTCTAAGCGATTTAGCTTGCATCGTAATTTGCTGAATTCCTCTGTCAGAGAGGGGTGGGTCTATCTTCCGGGCAGCGAATACACGCTCCACGTTCGCCACACTTTCGCCGTGTCGGAGAAGATAAAGTGTAAAATTTGTCATTTTGCCCTCCAAACTTTTCTTTTAGACAACCCCCTAACCCCCTTTAATAAGGGGGAAAGAAAAGTTTGATTAAAAGAAATAATTGGAATAGAAAAAGAAAAATCCAAAAAGTTATTGACAATAGCTTAAATATTTTATATCATTATGGTAATAATGTCAAAGGATTTTCTGTTCTTAGAGTTGTAAGAAATCCGCTTTCTCGGAGAAAACCTGTTTTTTACCTACTCAAAATAGTGAGGTGTACATGACGAAGATGAGATTCATCACTTTAATCATTGTCCTGCCTTATTTTTTATTGTGTGTTCTCGCAAGTGCAAAGACACTATTTGAGGACAACTTCAAAAAAGGAACGGACAACTGGGAATTGATTCCCGGACAAGGAAAGATCGAAATCGGCAAAGGTTCTCCGCCAGAATATGGCCCAAATGTGTTCTTGGCTTCAAGTCCAGGCGGTACTGACACCTTGGCTTTTGTCAAAGATTTCACCTTTACAGATGGGATTATCGATGTTCTTTGGCGCGATAAAGAGATAGCGGAAGGAGGCGTCGATGACAGAGAGGCGGATGGACCGCTTATCACTCGGATGCAAGCAAAAGATTTAACCAAGGGTTGTCTGGTGGAATTTGACAAAGGTGATGGTTTGCATTTTGATATATTGGGCGGTTCGGGAGTTTTACCTCCCAGAGGGCCTCAAAGCGGAGGAAAATGGAACTGGCTCAGATGGCGTCTGGAAGGTGATTTACTCCAGGTCAAGTTCTGGGAACCGGGCAAGAATGAGCCTAAAGTTTGGGTGATAGAAGTCAAAGATACTACATACAAATCAGGTTTCGTCGGCTTGAGAGCTTGGTCGGTGACCGTTGAGGCAGCTTATTACAGAATTTCAGACCTGGATGGTCCAAGCTTCGCGGTGGAGTTTCAAGATAAAGCCCCCATAGTTTGGGGGAGAATTAAAAGATATTAGATAAAGATATTAGATGTTGTGCTAAAACTTATGGAGGTATATAACCATGAAGTTCAAATCGTTGATAGTATTTACAATCATTCTCTCATGTCTAAGCTTGACAGCCTATGCGAAAGATAAAGATGTCATTGCTGTCTGGATGCTTGAGGAAGGCAAAGGAGATTTAGTAAAAGATACGACGGGAAATGGTCATGAGGGCAAAATCATTGGTGCAAAGTGGGTTGAGGGGAAGTTTGGAAAAGCATTGCAATTTAACGGCACAAGCGATTTTATTGAGGTTCCTCATGACGATACGTTAAGTTTACAAACGTATACGATTATCGCGACGTTTAAAATCCCGGCGGCGCCCACAGGTTGGTATACCATCATCTGCAAAGATACAGCAGGACCAATCCGAACTTACGGTTTATTTGTCGGCACCAATGGACTATTGAATTGCTCTTTTTCTACCGGCAATCAATGGCGGGGCATCTATGATATCAATGTTGACCCCGATTTAGATACAAGGGTTGACGATGGAAAATGGCATACCGTGGCGATTGCTTACGATATGAAGACATATCGGGTATACATAGATGACAAACTCGAAGCGCAGAAGAAAATAACTGATAAACCTGATGCAGCCGATATGACTGTCACTATCGGCAGTTGGCATGGCGGCGGATGGATTAACGGGCTCATTGATGAAATCTATCTCTCTGAAAGAGCTTTGAGCGAAGCCGAAATTCAGAAATTCTCTTCTGGCATCGCAACAGCATCGCCTGTTTATACTAAGAATAAACTTGCAGTGACGTGGGGACATATTAAGTTATAAAAATTAGTTGACAAAGTGAAACGTGAAACGTGAAGAGTGAAACGTGAAGCATCCCTCCGTACACAAGGGACGCGGCGAGGGATTTCTTGCTGGATTTTCGTAAAAAATTACGCTTTATGTTTTACTGATTTTATCGTTTCATAAATCTATAGTGATATAGTGACAATCACATGAGCCGACTGTTTCACCGATATAAGCGGGAGATGTAAGTCCCCGCTTTTTTCATTCTATCGAATATTGGTGCTCACCATCTAATACTTTGTTTATAACGTGAAGGGCATAACGTAATAAGTAATAAGTAATGAGTAATGAGTAAAAAGAAAATTACTCATTACTCATTACTCATCACGTTTTCCTTCTTTGCAAAACCAAACTAATAAATGGTGACTGCCCGAATATTCACCATTTAAGAAATATGGAGGAGACAATGTGGGAGAAATACGATGGCTTTGTCTACGGGTTTCTGAGTATTATCGTGATGATAACGCTGTTTAAACTGATGACCAAAACCCTACGAGCTTACACTAAAAAGCACGCTCATAAAGAGGAGAACGCGATAGCTTTCATACGATACTGGCAATACGGTTACATCTTCGCCGCAACGGCGATAATAGCGACCGCGTTCTCAGGAGAGATGCAGACTCTCGGCATAACGATGGGGTTTATCGGCTCTATTATGGCGTGGATGCTCTCCGCTCCTGTTAGAAACATGGCAGGTTGGCTTTTCCTTATCGTATCAAAGCCGCTGAGGGTGGGAGATAGGATTATAGTCGCCGGATACACTGGGGATGTGATTGATATAACCATAAACTTTATTGTTCTCAACCAGGTAGGCGGAACTACAACAGGGGAGGATAAATCTGGAAGAGGGGTTCTCATCCCCACATCATGGCTGTTCGGTCAACTCATCAACAACTATTCAATGAAGTTACCCTCCGACCAAACCGGGCAGAAATACCTTCTGGACGAGGTAGTGGTAAGGATAACTTATGATTCCGATTGGGATGAAGCTGAACGGATATTGACGGAGGCGGCTACTGAGGTAACCGCCGATGCAATCGCTGAGACGGGCGAGAAGACGCATATAAGGGCTGATTTTTTCCCATCCGGGGTATTCATGCGGGTCAGATACAAGGTCGCCCCGACCGATAGACAAAGGGTCTGGTCCGAAATAGTCAAGAAAGTTACGCAACAGATAGCGGAAAGTGATAAAGTCTTCTATTGCTTCAATAAAGCGAATGTTTTCGTGAACTACCGTCAAGGCGAGGCATATCCGCCGCAACTTCTTTGCGAAGCAACCAAACTTTTCGTAAACGAAAGAAAAGTTCCATCATAAGAAATAAGAGGAAGAAGTAAAGGAGTCCTCACAATTCATGGATTGCCCCCCGTTGACGGGGGAAGGAAGGGGGAGGTAAAAAATGGAAGTGATTAACTCATTCTTCGACAATGTAATTACTCTTCTCAACGGAATTCTTGCCTCAAAGTATAGAGGAGTTTTCTTGAGCGCTATCATCGTGATAGTATTGGTAATCATTCGGCGCATTCTAACCAGGGTGGTCGAATCCTACATAAGACGCCATGCTTTCAAGCAGGAGAACGCCACCCAGTTCATGATGACCTGGAAATACGTGTGGACGGCTATCATAGCGATACTCGGCGTAATTGCATTGAGCGGCTCAATGAAGGCAGTTGGGATATCCGCCGGTTTCATGGGCATGGTTTTAGGATGGTCGCTTCAGGCGCCAGTGACTGGGTTGGCAGCGTGGTTGATGATAATCTTGAAAAGACCTTTCAAGGTTGGAGATAGAGTCGTGATAGCCGGTATCGTCGGGGATGTCATGGATGTAACTCTCACCCATATAATTCTCAATCAGGTCGGCGGCACAGTTGGAGGCGAGGAGCGTTCTGGCAGAGCAGTCCTGATACCAAACGCGATTATGTTCAATCAGGTGATAATGAACTACACTCTCCAGCAGGATTATATCCTCGACGAAGTCCCTGTCAGGGTAACCTTCGAGTCAGATTGGGAGGAAGCAGAGAAAATACTCATCAATGCCGCAAAGGAAGTTACAAAGGAGATTGTCGAAAAAACCGGCGAGGAGCCATTCATAAGGGCGGAGCTTTTCGAAGCCGGGGTTCTGATGAGACTGAGGTATAAGGTCGAGCCCCCTCGGAGACAGGAGGTTACAACTTACATTGTCAGGATAATTTACAAGGAATTTAGCAAGAATCCAAAGGTAGAATTCTGCTATCCGAGGTCGGAGGTAACTTATGAATGGAAGGGAGAACTAATACCTCCCCAGCCCATAGTTACTTATCCAGACTCCGCCGGCGATGAAGAAGTAAGTTCTAAGAAAGATCTTCGACTTTCTGGATAAGCTGATACCGTGAGTGCTTTTACCACTCACCATTCACCACTCACGTTTTCAAAAGTAATGTCATCCTGAACGAAGTGAAGGATTGAAAAACTTTTGAAAACTTACTTAGGAGGACGCCATGATAAAAAACATTGTGGTTTCATTAGATGGCTCTAACTACAGTTGGAGCGCAGCGCGCCATGCCATCCAGATGGCACGCCCATACCGTGCAAGCATCCATGGTGTATACGCAATAGATTTAAAAATCATTAAGGGACAACTCCTTGATGACCTCAAGGTTGACTCCGCAACGGCGCAAAGTATCTATCAGGATAAAGGTCGGATACTTCTGGAACAGTTGGAGAGTGAGTGCAAAGCCGCGGGAGTGGCATTTCATCCGGTTTTGACTACGGGCGCGGTTTCTAACTTAATCTGCCACACCGCTTTACAAGCACAAGCCGAATTAGTTGCGATGGGCAAAAAGGGTGTCAACGCCCCGTGGTCGGAGCAGTTACTTGGCTCTATTGCGGAATCCCTGGTTCACCAGGCTAAACGTCCAGTGCTTCTTGCCCAGGAGGTATATGCTCCCATCGAAATGGTGTATGTGGCTTACGACGGGAAATTGGTTTCAATTCGGGCATTGCGTTTCGCAGCAGAATTATGCGCGCGCAACCGGTGGAAGATGTGTGTTATCAGTGTCCATAGCTCAGAAGAACGTATCGCGAAGCTGTTTCGTGAAGCTGTGGAAATGGCTAATATTCATGGACTGAAAATTACCACGATTGGCAGGAGTGGCGATGTGGTAAAGCAAATCCTTTCCGTTACATCAGAAGACCGTAACGCACTGATTGTACTTGGCGCATACAGCAGTCGTCTGCGAAGACTCATCCTGGGGAATGTCCCGGAGCAAATTATACATACTGCGCCACAACCCGTGTTACTTTATCGTCCATCACCATATTGATATTGATGATTGATGATTGTCGATTGATGACCCTGGATTGATGATTGATGATTGTCGATTGGAAATTCAATCAACAATCAACAATCGACAATCGACAATCCAAAGGCAATCAACAATCAACAATCGACAATCCAATTGCCATCTTGCCTCTCTCCCACTTCCGACTTTCATGGGTTGAGACCAACCTGGAGGTAAAAAATGGAAGCAATTAACTCATTCTTCGGCACTATAATGACTATTTTCAACGTAATCCTTGCCTCAAAGTATAGAGGGGTTTTCTTGAGCGCTATCATAGTGATATTGCTCGTAATCATCCGGCGCGTTCTGACCAGGGTGGTCGAATCCTACATAAGACGCCATGCTTTCAAAGATAAAAACGCCACCCAGTTCATGATGACCTGGAAATATGTATGGACGGTTATCATAGCGATATTCGGCATAGTTGGCTTGAGCGGCTCGCTGAAGGTAGTTGGGATATCCGCTGGTTTCATGGGTATGGTTTTAGGATGGTCGCTTCAGGCGCCTGTGACTGGGTTAGCAGCGTGGTTGCTAATAATTTTGAAAAGACCATTTAAGATAGGAGATAGAGTTGTAATAGCCGATATCATCGGAGATGTTATGGACATAACCCTTACCCACATAGTCCTCAACCAGGTAGGCGGCACAGTTGGAGGCGAGGAGCGTTCTGGCAGAGCTGTTCTAATCCCAAATGCTATTATGTTCGGTTTGGCGATGATGAACTATACCCTCCAGCAGGATTATATTCTCGACGAAGTCCCTGTCAGGGTAACATTTGAGTCAGATTTGAAAGAGGCTGAGAATATACTTATTAACGCTGCAAAAGAAGTCACAAAGGAGATTATCGAGAAAACCGGCGAAGAGCCATTCATAAGAGCGGAACTTTTCGAATCAGGGACTTTGATGAGACTGAGATATAAGGTTGACCCACCTCGAAGACAGGAGGTTTCAACTTACATCGTCAAGATAATTTTCAATCAGTTTGGCAAGAATCCAAAAGTAGAGTTCTGCTATCCGAAATCTGATATAACTTACCAATGGAAAGGAAGAATATTCCCGCCTCACCCTGCAATTATGTCCCAAGGCTCCGCCGGTGATAAGGAATAATAAAAAATCCAATTATTTCTTATGATGGAACTTTTCTTCCAAACTTTTCTTTTAAAAAGAAAAGTTTGATCAAAAGAAACACTAAGGAAGAAAGAAAAGAAAAGTTTGGTTTGGAAGGAGGAATACTGATGAGACTTTTCAAAAAAAGATATTCTCCGCCTGGGACCCCGCCTGGGACACTCATACCAAAGGAAGTTCCCAGAGGCGAAATCAAGATAACCGTTATCAGTTATTCACCCGACGAGTATGAGGAGTTAGAGGCTAAATCAGCGGAGGAATGTTTTGAATATGTGGGCAAAAGAGATGTAACGTGGATAAACGTGGATGGAACACACGACGCAGAACTGTTGAGAAATATTGGTGAACGATTTGGATTCCATTCTCTGAGCCTTGAAGATGTCATAAATGTGGGTCAACGTCCTAAGGTCGAGGAGTTCGACGACTACATCTTCATTACAGCCAGTATTCCTCAAAATCCCAGAATCGCAACCTCAATCAACTTAGACGAGATTAATATATTCCTTGGCCTGAATTTCGTGATGACGATTCAGAATAACGGGGATGTCTTCGAACCAATACGTCAGAGGATAAAGGAGAATAGGGTAAGGATAAGGAAGATGAAAGCGGATTATTTAGCGTATTCGCTGATTGACCTTGTGGTAGACCAGTATTTCCCCGTTATGGAGTTTATTGGAGAAGAGATAGAAGCCACAGAGGATGAGATGCTGGAGAATCCTTCACATGAGATGGTTAGAAAGATTCGCGAGATGAAAAGGGAACTAATTCTTATCAGAAGCGCCATCTGGCCGATGCGCGAGGTGATAAACTGCTTACAGCGTGGAGAACCTGAGCTCATCGCCGAGACAACACAGATTTATCTCAGGGATATTTACGACCACACGATACAAATTGCAGAGCTCGTCGAAAGCTACAGGGATATTCTCTCCGAGGTATTCAATGTATATCTTTCCACAACCGCAAACAGCACCAATGAGGTGATGAAAATTCTCACCATATTTTCAGCGATATTCATCCCCTTGACATTCATCGTCGGGATATATGGAATGAATTTCGAGTTTATTCCAGAACTCAAATGGCGACCGGCTTATTTTATCTTGCATGGTGTGATGGTGGCAATTGTCCTTGTGATGTTGCGCTTTTTCAGAAAGCGCGGATGGATGTAAATGGCCCTCCTGCCATTTTGCCCCTTTATTTGGCATGTTTCAAAAAATAGTCCCCCTTACCACAACCCCCTGCCCCCCTTTATTAAGGGGGAAGGGGGTAGGGGGTTGTCATTTCAGGCTGATGAAAATTGTCAACTAATGTTTGAGCAAATTTGAAACATGCCCCTTTATTCATAATCGCATGTATAATATCTCGATAATAGTACTACTGGTAGTGTTTATTTTAATTGCAGTAAGGAAGATAGGAAGAGTAAAATTTAGGATTTGGCAAATAATGCTTTTCGGCGCGGTGATGGTTTTATTAACCGGGCAAATTTCCCCGTTAAATGCGTTGAAATCAATAAATCTTGATGTAATGCTATTTTTATTTGGGATGTTTATTGTTGGAGAGGCTTTGTATGAAAGCGGTTATCTTTTTCATTTGTCTTATAGATTGTTTAAAAGGGCGAAGAATGTAGACCAGATGATACTCTTAATTTTATTCATTATGGGCATATCCTCTGCGTTTTTAATGAATGACACATTGGCAATTATAGGCACTCCACTCGTTTTGTATTTCGCTGAAAAGTATTCTATCCCTCCAAAGCTGCTATTACTATGTTTGGCTTTTGCTGTAACAACAGGAAGCGTGATGAGCCCCATAGGTAATCCTCAAAATCTTTTGATTGCCATAAGCGGCAACGTTCTAAATCCCTTTATTACATTCTTTAAAGATATTGCCGTCCCAACGCTTATAAATCTCTTCCTGGCTTATGTCTTGCTAAGATTATTCTATAAAGACAATTTTCAAAATAATTCATTAAGTCATTTTCAAGAGCCTGTAAAGGATTATAAACTTGCCTTTCTCTCTAAGGTTGCTTTGGTTTTAATAATTATTTTGGTGATGGCCAAAACAATCACCGCAATCCTGGGCGTAGGAATTGATTTTAGGTTGACTTATATTGCATTAACCTCTGCGCTTCCAATCATAGTATTTAGTCAAAAAAGATTTAAAATAATAAAGAATATAGACTGGCATACACTAATCTTCTTTGCAGCAATGTTCGTTTTAATGGAAAGTGTATGGAACTCTGGATTTTTCCAAGCCGTTATAAAAAGACTAAATATAAACATCACTTCGATACCAATAATACTTACAGTTAGTATTATTCTTAGTCAGTTAATTTCCAATGTGCCTTTTGTTGCCCTTTATCTGCCGCTTCTAACGCATGTTGGCGCTTCTACCAATGAGATGATGGCTCTTGCCGCCGGGAGTACGATTGCAGGAAATTTACTTATTTTAGGGGCGGCAAGTAATGTAATAATTATTCAAAACGCCGAAAAAAGAGGAGAAACTTTAACTTTTTTTGAATTTGCTAAAATTGGACTTCCTCTTACTATTCTTAATGCTATAGTTTATGGGATTTTCTTAATTTTAATGTGACCAATAGCCGCTGATTTCCAGACGACGCTGATTGGGGATGCTTGATAAATCAGCGTTGCCAATAAAAGAGGGCGAGGAATTGATATGAACATTAAAGTTTGGGGATGTCGAGGTTCATTACCAACACCCAGTGAAAAAACTATTAGATACGGGGGCAATACTACTTGCCTTGAAATTCGGCTAAATGATAACACTCTCATTATCATTGACGCCGGGTCCGGTATAAGAAACTTGGGAAAGAAATTGCTTGAGGAACAAACTTTAGCTGAAATGTATTTGCTCCTTACCCATGCGCATTGGGACCACTTAATAGGCTTTCCATTTTTCACTCCAGGTTATTTAAGCAAATATAAAATACATGTTTGTGGCAAGGATTGTGCCCAAAGAACCTTAGAACAATATTTTAGGCGCCAAATGGAAGCGCCATATTTCCCGGTTCCATTTGATGCAATGAAGGCAGAATTTGATTTTACTTCCGGGAATTCAGATGGAATATATATTGGTTCAGTCGAAATAATCCCTATTTCATTAAGCCATCCGAACGGGGGCTGTGGTTTCAAAATCATCGAAGAAGGTAGAACCTTTGTTTTTTTAACCGACAACGAGCTGGATTTTAAACATGAACCCGGGATGACTCAAGATGAATATATCAATTTCACTCAAGGCGCTAATCTTTTATTTCATGATGCGCAATATACTGAAGAGGAATACAGAACAACTAAAGGATGGGGACACACAACCTTTTCTTCGGCAATTGAACTTAGCATTAAAGCCGAAGTAAATCGCTTTGGATTATTTCACCATGACCCTGAACATACCGACGATGATATGGATGAGTTTGTCGCTTCATGTCAAAGGAAAATAACACAGGCGAATAGTAAAGTTGAGTGCTTTGGTGTTAGAGAGGGAATGGAAATCATAGTATAAGATTCATCCCCTCCTGATTACCCACCCCTATCCCTCCCAAGAGGGGAAGCAGAAAATGGATAGAATAAAAATTGACAAACTACTGCTCAATATGCTACACTTGTAACAGCAATTTGGTACTGTCAAAATTAAGGAGGAGACATGAATTGAGAGAAGTTATTGTGCGGGTTGAGGATGTTGTCAAGAAATTCGGCGAGGTGATGGCGGTTGATAATGTTTCTATTGAAGTTTTTGCAGGTGAGTTTTTCTCTATTCTAGGGCCGAGCGGATGCGGCAAAACAACGCTTCTCAGGTCGATAGCAGGATTAGAGGAGCCGGATTGGGGGACAATTTACCTTTCAGGCAAGCCCATTAATTCCACCCCACCCTACCAGAGGGATGTGAACATGGTATTTCAAAACTACGCCCTCTTCCCACACATGAATGTATATGAAAACGTCGCCTTCGGACTCAAAGTAAAAAAGATAAAAAAGGACGAGATCAAAGAAAGGGTTTTTAAAGCGCTTGAGTTAGTTGGACTTTCCGGCATGAGTAACAGGGCGCCGAAACAGCTTTCCGGCGGACAACAGCAAAGAATTGCTCTTGCGAGAGCATTGGTGAACGAGCCATCCGTGTTATTGCTGGATGAGCCTTTGGGTGCTTTGGATTTGAAACTTCGCAAGCAAATGCAACTGGAACTGAAATCTTTGCAGAAACGGTTGGGAATAACCTTCATCTACGTTACGCATGACCAGGAAGAAGCACTCACCATGTCTGACCGGATAGCCATAATGTGTGAAGGAAAGCTCAATCAGGTGGGAACGCCCTCCCAGGTTTACGAAGAACCGAAAACTGAATTTGTGGCAAATTTCATTGGCATCTCCAATCTTTTCCCCGGAGATTTGAAAAATGGGGCCAATTCTACTCTAATACTAACAACCTCAGATGGTTTTGAGATAAAAGCCGTAGCCTCTGACATGAACTTTCCCAAAACTGCTATTGCTATGGTGCGCCCTGAAAAGATCCGAATAACCCCGTATAAACCAGGGGAGGGGCAAGAGGAGCAGGAGGTAAACCTTTTGAGAGGGAAAATTGAGGAGATAGTTTATTTAGGCACGGTTATTCAGTTCATAGTGAATCTCAATGAGAAAAAATTGGTGCGCGTCCTTGAGAAAAATTATAGCAAAACTCTGGATTTTGCGGTAAATCAGGAAGTTTTCGTCTCATGGGACATCTCCAGCACGGTCATACTACCTGGCAGGGGAATGTATGGGATTGAAAAATGGACATAGGTAAAAGTATTTGGGCCAGCGGATAATATTAGACACATTCATAATAAGACTTGGTAATGCTAACAAAAGGAGAGACCATGGCGATGAGAGGGACAACTAAAACTAAAACTGTAACCCTATCTATACCTACGGAGATGATGTGGAAGGTTAAGGAACTGATGCGAGAAGAGGGAATGACAAGAAGTGAGCTCTTCAGAGAAGCGTTAAGAAGGTATATTGAGGACAAGGAATGGAGGAAAATTTACCTCTACGGTGAGATGAAAGCGAAAGAGAGAAAAATTACCGAAGATCAAGTAGAGGATATAATTGATGCCCACAGAAAATAAATCACCAAAACCAAGGGTGGTAATAGATACTAATGTCTTCATCTCCGGTTTGAACTTTAAGGGAACACCAGGGGAAATTTTGGATTTAATGCGAAGCGAGATGATAGAGGTATTTATCTCACCTTTTATCTTTGAAGAGATTAAAAGGGTGCTTGAGGAGGATTTCGGCTGGGAAAGGGAACTGATTGAAAAAACCTTAAAGATGATAAGAGACAAAACCATTGAAATTCAACCTAAAATCAAGGTTTTGATTATCAAAGAAAAGGAAGCCGACAATAGAATCATTGAGTGCGCTGTTGAGGGGAAAGCACAATATATCATATCGGGCGATAAACGTCATCTTCTGTCTCTAAAGGAATATAAGGGAATAAAGATATTATCCCCAGCGGAGTTTCTAAGGTTTTTATAATTTTTTATGTTTTCTATTCTGTGCCTATTAAGCTAGATAGGTTGGGTTATCAGACTTAATTTTACATGCATACTTCCTGACAGGTGAAAAATAAGGAGATTGGTCAATTTGCCGAAACGCAATATATCATTAAGGGCAGGTTTCAGACTTGCCCGTCCTGCTGGATTGCTGGTTAGTCCTGCTTTTTTCTGGCTTTTATTTTTCTTCTTAGTCCCTTTGGGAATAGTGCTGGTGTACAGTTTCTGTCAACGTGCCAGATATGGCGGGGTTACGTGGGATTTCACTTTTGAAAATTACCTGCAGGTTCTAAATCCAATATATCTGAAACCGATTTTACTCTCGCTGTGGATATCAATCGCCAACACCGTTCTCTGTTTGCTTATCGGATACCCCACGGCGTATTATATATCGCGGAGAACGCCAAAAGTCAAAAACATACTGCTTATCCTTGTTATCCTGCCGTTTTGGACGAACTTTCTGGTTAGAACCTATGCGTGGATAATAATTTTGCGAGAGGGAGGCCTGGTCAACACTATTTTGATGGGGTTGGGGTTGCTAGAATCGCCGCTGAAGTTGCTCTTCACAAAGGGAGCGGTGATTATAGGGTTAGTATATGGCTATTTGCCCTTCATGATTTTGCCGCTTTATGCTTCCATCGAAAAAGTAGACCTGTCGTTACTTGAGGCGGCTTATGATTTAGGAGCAAATCGCTTTCAGACCTTTATGCGGGTAATGCTCCCTCTAACGTTACCAGGAATTGTTGCTGGTTCAATATTGGTTTTTGTCCCGACGCTCGGTGCCTATGTCACCCCAGACCTTTTAGGCGGGGCGAAGGAGATGATGATAGGAAATTTGATACAACATCAGTATATCAAGGTGAGAAATTGGCCTTTCGGCTCCTCGCTCTCGTTCATACTTTTAAGCGTGGTTTTAGTTTTGCTGTTTTTCTACATTAAATTTGGAGATACCGAAGAAAACCGAAGATGAAAAAAGAAGGCTTTCATATTACTTTTATTCCATAGTGTTTCTTATGATGGAACTTTTCTTTTTTGGGTTACAGAGAAGGAATGAATAAATGCTCGGTTTTGACCGTATTACGTTCGACCCACGCATTATGTCGGGACAAGCCTGCATCCGTGGGATGCGGATTCCTGTCTCCTTGGCCGTGAACTTAGTGACACACGGCAAACAAACTACCGAGATTTTGGAAGAATATCCTGATTTTGGAGTCAGAATACATTAGGCAGGCGTTAGAATTGCACTACGGAGGTAGAGAATTATGAGTAGAAACAAGGAGGGCCGAGGGTCAAAAAAGGTTTATGGTGAAGTAAAAGGTTCTTACTCACAACGCTCTGTTAAAAAGAGGATTGAAGCTTTTTTCCTTGATAATATTGGAAAGGTAGTAAATAGAGAGCAGATAATAAAGGTTGCCATGGACCCAAGGACTGGAAGAATTCCAGAAAATTGGCATCAGCGATTGTCGGAATTGAGAACCGATGAGGGTTATACCATCCTCTCCTGGCGTAACAGAAAAGACCTGAAAGTGAGTGAATACCTGATGCCTACTGCAGAGAAAAGGTTAACTGCTGCAAAACGGGTGAAGATAGATTCAGAAACCTGGCAGGAAGTTCTAAAAAGAGCGGATTATAGGTGTGAATGGCAGGAGGCAAATTTTGTTTGCGGTCTAAAGGATGGAGATATTGACCCTGTCGGCGGTGGAACTGTGAAGCTTACTCCAGACCACAAGCACCCCCATGCTACTGATGCCCCAGTCGACCCTCAAAATCCAGATGACTGGCAAGCACTATGTGGCAGGCATCAGGTCATGAAGAAAAATTATTGGGATGATACGACGGGTTGGTTGAATGTTTATGCGATTGTCCAGGCGGCTTCCGCAGAAGAAAAGAGAGAGATTTATGAGTTTCTTAAAAAGTACTTTGGAGATATATAAGAAGGAGAGTAAAGCATGAAACGCGCAAAGAGCAATTCTCTACGAGTTGACTCGGTGCAATGTCTTCTGTTCGAAGATGAGCAGGAAGAAAAAACTTTACAACCGTCCGACATAGTTATATTACCGCCCCAGGATGTGATGCAAACTCTCCAAGGAGTCGGACAATTGGTAACAACAACAATACTTGACCCCTGGTATAACAAAGGAGTAGGCGGTGTGAGGCCCGACTATTATGAATGGCTGTTCTCCGTGGTTTGTGCGGCAGCGAAAATCTCAAACAATATCTTCCTTTGGGGGTTCCCCGAGATTGTATACAAAGTTCTTGACCATCTTCCTACCGATTTTATATTGGTGGCCTGGCTTACCTGGTATTACAAGAATTGCCCTTCAGTCATTCGAGGATGGAGGTCTGCTCAACTTGCGTGCCTACATATTGCTAAACCTTCTGCAAAATTATACCCAGAGCATTTTCTTAATGAAGCACAATTAGAAAAACAGCGTCAGGGAAAATTGAGATATATGCCAGGTCCTCCCAGCGTAATCGAAGCCCCGTTATTAGTCGGATTTGTGGGGAAGTACGAACAGGTTGGTCATCCCGCTCAGAAACCCATCAAGGTAATTGAACCGATAGTGTTAATGACTACAAAAGAGGGCGATATAGTTCTTGACCCCATGTGCGGTTCGGGCACTACTGGTGAGGTTTGTAAAAAGTTGGGACGGAGGGCGATACTCTGTGATGAATCAGAGGAATATATCTGCATGACGGAAAATCGGCTGAAGCTTCACCGAGTTGACCAAAATGTATCGCGCTCTCGTTCATACTTTTAAGCGTGGTTTTAGTTTTGCTATTTCTCTATATCAAATTTGGGGATACAGAAGAGAGGTGAAGAGTTTGCATAACCGTTTCAAATTTGGGGAATTTACCCTGAGATTTCATTCCTGGTTGGTGTATCTCTTTTTATATCTGCCAATAGCGATACTAATTATTTTTTCTTTCAACAAATCGCGGATAAACGCCGTCTGGACTGGTTTTACGCTCGATTGGTATAAAGAACTATTTACCGATGTTTCGATGCTAAGCGCATTGAAAAACAGCTTGATAGTTGCATTTGCTTCGACGTTTATCTCCACTGCCATCGGTACGCTTACTGCTTTCGCGATGAATCGGTTCAATTTCTTCGGCAAGCGTCTGTTCGATTTGGTGCTCTATATGCCCATCATTATCCCGGACATAGTGATGGGCATTTCGCTTTTGACTTTCTACGTGCTTATCCGTTTCACGCTTGGCCTTTATTCCATAATCATCGCCCATGTCGCCTTCAACATCTCCTTCGTTGCTGTCGTCGTCAGAGCAAGGCTTCATGGATACGACAAAACATTGGATGAAGCCGCTATGGATTTGGGGGCTAATCCATTTCAGACATTTGTGAAAGTAACCTTCCCTTTGATTTCACCTGGTGTAGTCGGCGGTGCCTTGATAGCATTTACTCTTTCTTTGGATGATTATTTAATCACCTCTTTTGTGGCTGGAACTGGCTCCACGACGTTGCCGATAAAGGTCTACTCAATGATGAAATTTGGTGTAACCCCTGAGATTAACGCCTTATCTACAATTATTCTCTTTTTTACCATGACTTTGGTTCTAATTGCTCAAAAGTTAGTAAGGTGATTATAGCCGCCGATTTACAGGCGACGCTGATTCAGGCTGTTCAGTAAATCAGCGTTGTCCGATAATCAGCGGCTATAATCTGTGAAAGTATAATGAGGTGATAATGTTGAAAATAACAAGGCGAAGATTTCTCAAAACTGCTTCGCTTATTGGTACGTCCACTATTTTGGGATTAGGTGGTATTTCATGCTCTAAAAAAGACAAGGGCAGCGGTGAACTTTCTGATAAGTTGTACGTTTACAACTGGTCGTATTACATAAGCGAGAGCGCTGTCCCTAATTTCGAAAATCAGTTCGGTGTAAAAGTCATTTATGACAATTACTCCAGTAACGAGGAATTGTTAGCTAAACTTCAAGCTGGTGCGACCGGCTATGACTTGATATTCCCAAGTGACTACATGGTTGGTATGATGAGTGAGCAAGGTTTACTGGAGGAGTTTGACCTGACGAATATCCATAATTTTAAGAACATATCGGAAAAATTTAAGAACCTCTCGTTTGACCCTTTAAACAAGTACTCAATACCGTATCTTTGGGGGACCACGGGCATAGGGGTCAATACTGAGAAGGTAGAAGAGGAGGTGAATAGCTGGAGTATTCTCTGGAACGAAAAGTATAAAGGTCGTATATCTATGTTAGACGATATGCGCGGGCTTGCAAATCCAGCTCTCAAAGTTTTAGGTTATTCAATAAATACGACCGACCCTAAGGAGATTGAAGAAGCTAAACAAAAACTGATTGAGCAAAAGCCCCTGGTTAAAGTGTATACCAGCGATACGTATGTGGACCTGCTGAAATCAGGCGATATCTGGTTAGCCCAGGGATATAGCGGCGATATCTTCCAGGTGGTGAAGGAGAACGAAGCGATAAAATATTTTATCCCAAGGGAAGGCAGCGATATCTGGGTGGATAATATGTGTATCCCTAAAGGCGCAAAGAATAAGTACACTGCGGAGGTGTTTGTCAACTACCTCCTGCGCCCTGAAGTTAGCGCTGAAATCTCTAACTTCACCTGGTATGCCAACCCGAATGAAGCTTCGCATCAATTCATAAAACCTGAAATCCTGAACAATCCATCTATCTATCCGCCCCAAGAGGTCATAGATAAATGTGAGTTCCAAAAGGATGCAGAGGATGCGGCAAAATATTATGAACAACTTTTCAACGAGGTGAAATCCGGATAAGTATAACCCAAGTTGCTATTACACTAGAAATGAGGTTGCTCATGGTACCCACGCCAATATTCAGCCCCGTTGGTCCAGGCTCAAAGCGTCGCTTGTCTTGTTGGTTACCACTGCGTTCATTGCCTGGATGAGCGAAATTCTGGTTCATGTTGTTGAGCCAGTAAGCCAGTCCATTGGAATCAGCCACGTCTTCATTGGCATAATTCTTGTACCAATTGTTTTGTTTTTTTGATAATCGACTATCCAAAAAACCAAAATATTGTTGGGAATGTGGCTGAACATTTGGTTGTGGTGCAAGCTGACGCAAATAATCAAATGGATTTAAGTATGAGCATTTCGATGGGCTCCAGCCTGCAGGTGGCATTATTTGTCGGACCAATCCTGGTTTTTTTCGGCCTCGGACTTGGCCAAGCCATGGATTTAGTTTTCAATCTTTTTGTTTTTTTGACAAGTGCGTGTCAAAAAAACAAGACAATCGTTTTGAGCTGGCAGCATTAGCAGTCGGAGGAATTATTGCTGGGTTAATCTCACTTGCTGGACGCTCTAACTGGTTTGAAGGCGCCATGTTGCTTGGGGTGTATTTGATTTTGGCCGGGGCCTTTTATTATTTGCCATGAAAGTAATGAGTAATAAGTAATGCGTAATTGCCTAAATAATAGATTTAACGAGGTGAAATTCGTATAATTTTATGGACGATATTGATGTACCCACTGGGTTTTGTAATGGTTGTGGCATTTGTTGTCAAGGAGAATTAAACGGTTTGATTGAACGCCCGTTTTTAACGCCACGTGATATAGAGAATATTGTACAAGAAACAGGGTTACAAGAATCTGATTTCATTGATAACCTGCCTTTTCCGGAGAATAACATCAAGGTGCTTCGCACTAAACAAAGCGGAAGCGGCTGTATGTTCTTCGACGATGAAACAAGGCGTTGCCAAATATACTCTTCGCGCCCGTTAGATTGCAGGTTGTTTCCATTAGATATGACGGAAGAAGATGACAAATATTACCTAATCTTGTATACTGATGTATGCCCAGTTGATGTAGATTTAATCAGTCAATCCATCAAGCCTGCTATGGATAAAATTCTTCCTTTGTTGAAGGATTATATCCGCGAATATGCGGCCCTTGAGAATGGAATAGAAAAAAGTAGGAGATGGAAGAAAATCGCTGAAATTGAGGCCTGTTTCAGAAAATAGTCCCCCTTATCACAACCCCCCTGCCCCCCTTTGGTAAGGGGGAAGGGGGTAGAGGGTTGTCATTTCGGGCTGATGAGTGATAAGTAAAAAATCACTCAGCACTCATCACTTATCACTTTGTCAACTAATTTTTGCGGAAATTTGAAACATGCCAATAAAAAAGTATTCAAAAACAAGAGGAGGGAATGAGAGATGAAACGCGCAGGTACAAAATTAACTCTGCTATGTGTTAGTTGCATCATCCTGGGGCTCTTATTCGCAGGTATTAGTTATGCCAAAATTGACCTCCAAACTGTTGCAGCCGTATGGCTCTTTGACGAGGGTAGTGGAAAAGTCGCCAAAGATGCGTCCGGGAATGGGAATGATGCCGATATTACGAATGCTAAATGGGCTGAGGGCAAGTTCGGAAAAGCTTTAAGTTTTGAGGGAAGTGGTTTTGCGGAAGCGAAAACATTTGATAACACCGATGGAAAATTTCAGACGCACACGTATGTTTTGTGGGCCAAACAGGAGGGGGCAGGTAGCGAAATTCCCTTCAACGCTGGGGCGGCACGCGTCATGAATGTCCATTTTAATGAGGCGCCGGGTAGGCTTTTGGTTGGATGGGCCGGGATGCCAGGTGACTGGATTCGTGTGGATGGGGTATGGACTCCAGGCCAATGGCATCATATTGCTGTTACCCATGATGGTAAAAAAATGTTCGCTTATCTGGATATGAAGGTCGTTGGAGAACGTGCTACGAATGCTTTTCCTCCTTCAGAGGCAGGTTCCTTTTTAATGGGCAGATTTCTTGGCGGAGGTTATTTCTTACGGGGTCTCATTGACGAAGTTGCAGTTTTCACCGTTGCTCTCACAGAAGTTGAGCTTAAAAGTATCATGGAACGAGGCCTTGAGAGAGCTTTTGGTATACACTCTGTTGAGTCCGCAGGTAAACTCGCAACCGCCTGGGGAAAAATCAAACCTCAATAACAAAGGCCAAGGTAAACTTTAATGTTGGAAATTAGGTACTTAACTGTTACATAGCACTAATATAACTTGATGGAATTTATTATGAAAAAAACTGTTGTGAAAGAAACCCAAATAGGCAAAGGTGTTTTCGCCGCGGAGAACATTCACAAAGGGGAATTTCTTTTCTCTTACAAAGGATGCATCCATATTAATTTTGAAGAATCGAAAAAAAAGGGTATCGAAGACTACTGCTTGCAAATTGGATCGCGGGAATATCTTTATCCTACAACATCTCCACATCGATATGTAAACCATTCTTGTGAACCAAACGCTGGATTAAAGGATGGAACTGAACTATATGCATTGCGTGATATTTCAGAGGGCGAAGAGATTACCTTTGACTACTCAACCTATATGGACGAAGATGATTGGGAGATGGATTGCTTGTGTGGCAGCCCGAACTGTAGAAAGAGGATTAGAGATTTTAAATACCTTCCTCTTGAAATACAGGAAAAGTACATTCTTTTAGGAATCGTGGGAAAATTTATACTTGATAGGAGATGTAATATAGAACCAAAGATTTCCATACTGCGCTGATTTTGGATAGTATAACGTCGGCGTATTTATCAATAATCAGCGGCTATAAGTTGTATAGCCGCCGATTATCAGACTACGCCGATTTTGGTAATCTTAGTAATCAGCGTTTTCTGGTAATCAGCGGCTATAAAAGATGTGATGAAAAGTAAATACTTGCAGGGAAAAAACATCAAACCAGAGCCTATAACCGCTCAAACAAGCGTAACCGAACTGGTCGATAGGGCGTTTTTAGCGTACAATGCCGCGCGGTTGCGCGAGGCTTGTATGTTATTTACCCAGAAGATGTTGGAACCCGATGTGACTGTTGCGTTGAGTTTAACGGGAGCTTTGACTCCAGCGGGACTTGGTATGTCCGCGCTCATTCCGCTGATAGAAAATGGCTTTGTCGATTGGATAGCCAGCACGGGAGCGAACTTATATCACGACGCCCACTTCGCCATCGGTTTGAGCCTTCATGTTGGTTCACCTCACTTAGACGATAGGGAACTGCGAAAGGAAGGAGTCATCCGCATTTATGACATCCTATTTGAGTATCAAGTCTTGCTGAAAACCGATGAATTCTTTCGGCAAATTATTCAAGCGGAAGAATTCCAGAAGGAGATGAGCACAGCGGAATTTCACTATCTTATCGGCAAATATCTGCGCGAACGTGAAAAGGCATTGGGTGTAGGCAAAGTCAGTTTGCTATCAGCGGCTTACGAAGCAGGAGTTCCTATCTACACACCATCCCCTGGTGATAGTTCCATCGGCATGAACATAGCGGCGATGGCGATGCGCGGCAACAATCTCCGTATAGATATTGCCAAGGATGTCAACGAAACCGCAGCTTTAGTTTGGGATACAAAACGCCGGGGTAAGAGCGCGGTATTCATACTCGGTGGAGGTACGCCCAAAAACTTTCTGCTTCAGACAGAACCGCATCTTCAGGAAGTGCTTAAAATTGAAGAAACAGGACATGACTATTTTCTCCAAATCACTGATGCCCGTCCAGATACAGGAGGGCTTTCTGGCGCAACGCCTTCTGAAGCTGTAAGCTGGGGAAAAGTTGACCCTCAGATGCTACCAAACTCGGTCGTTTGTTATACAGATGTAACCATTGCGCTTCCTATTTTGACCGCTTACGCCCTTGCAAATCACGCGCCGCGCCCTCTGCGTCGGCTGTATTATCAACGCGAAGCGCTTTACACTCAGTTGAAAGATGAATATATCAATTCACCAGAAACCCGTTTTCTCGGAGAAAACGGGTTTCTTAAAGAAATATGAAAACAGTAAGCAAAACAGAAAATTTTCTCGGTTTGGATGATGAATGGGCAGATATAGAACGCGCAAAAGTCGTCATTTTTCCTGCGCCCTACGAGTTCACTTCCAGTTATGTTAAAGGCGCCAAAAACGCTCCGCAGGCTATCCTTTCTGCGTCGCAGTACGTGGAACTCTATGACGAAGAACTAAGTGATGAACCTTACAAATGGACAGGCGGAATTGCAACGTTATTCCCAATGAAGTTTGATGAAAACTGCAAGGATGCAACGGCGGTTCATGAGATTTCTAAACAAGTTCAATCGTTGCTTGACGCGGGAAAATTTATCGTCACTTTAGGAGGCGAACATACCATTGCGGTTGGGGCAGTTAAGGCGCATAGCGCTCGTTATGAAAACCTTTCTGTGCTGCAATTAGACGCGCATGCGGATTTGCGGCAACAATACGAGGAAAACCCTTATAGTCATGCTTCGACGATGGCCAGGATATACGAATTCAATAAAAATATCGTGCCAGTAGGCATTCGTAGTTTGTGCGTCGAGGAAAAAGATTTCATCCAGCAAAATGAAATTAAAACCTTCTACGCCTACAAGATGAAAGAAGGATTTTATGAAGTCGGAAGGCGGAAGGCGGAAGGCGGAAGTAAGGAAGAAGTTTTCCTTCCGCCTTCCGACTTCCCACTTCCCACTTCCTCTGCCCCTACCTGGCATGATGCTGTGATAAATCAGCTAACAGAATTCGTTTATCTGACATTGGACTGCGACTACTTTGACCCTTCAGTGATTCCGTCGCTTGGAACGCCTGAACCGGGTGGGTTTGGTTGGGATGAGACATTAAGGTTCCTTAAAAAACTTACAGCATCAAAAAAGATCGTCGGATTCGATGTCAGCGAAATATCGCCTGCAAACTTTTTTAGTAAAAAAAGTTTGGGACTCGTTTATTCTGAATTTACGATAGCAAAATTGATTTACAAGCTAATAGGTTATATTTTTCGCTTTCCAAATTTATGATAAAAAAGGAGAATTGAGAATTAAGATGTATGTTCCCAGCAAAATTTTCCTGACCAAAGGCGTCGGGAGACACAAAGATAAATTGACCAGTTTTGAGATGGCACTGCGAGATGCCAAAATCGCTTCGTTCAATCTGGTGAAAGTATCCAGTATTTATCCCCCCGGTTGTAAAATGCTGTCGGTAAGCAGAGGACTTCAACAGCTTCAGCCAGGGCAAATTGTCCATTGTGTGATGTCGGAAAATTCGACCAATGAACCAAATCGACTGATTGCAGCATCGGTGGGACTTGCGGTGCCCGCAGATAAGAAACAGTACGGCTATCTTTCTGAACATCATAGCTTTGGTGAAACTGACAAAGAAACGGGAGACTATGCCGAAGATATAGCGGCATCCATGTTAGCCACCATCTTGGGGATTGATTTCGATATAAACCAAAGTTATGATGAAAAGGAACAGATCTGGCGCCTGTCAGGTAAGATTGTGAAGACGACGAATATCTCCCAGTCTGCCATTGGTGGAAAAGATAGACTGTGGACAACGGTTGTCGCTGCGGCTATTTTAATGGAGTGAATCAAAACGTAATGCGTAATTCGTAATTCGTAATAATTCCTTAGTGTTTCTTATGATGGAACTTCCTCTTCTTTTCTTTTTGTTCAAACTTTTTCTTTTCCTAAAAGAAAAAGTTTGGTTACGCATTACGTATTACATATTAGGAGATATCTATATGATGCAGATTTACCGTGAAATCAAAAGAATAACTCAAAAAGTCGAAGAGATTGAAGAAAACGTTTGGATACATCTGGTTGCTCCAACACAAGAGGAAATCGATAAAGTCAGTACATCCACTGGTTTGATGCTTGAACTCCTCAAAGCGGCTTTGGACGCAGAAGAGCGTCCTCGCATCGAAACTGAAGAAAATCAGATGTTAATTATTATCAATATTCCTATTTCCAGCTCTATTCTCTCATATAAGACCATTCCTCTTGGGATTATCATCAACTCGTCCTTTATTACAACTGTTTGCCTTCAGGATACATCAATCATTTATGACCTAATCGCCCGTTCGAAAATCCATACAGGCAAGAGAACCAGGCTTTTTTTGCAACTCCTGTACCGGATAGCAATCCTTTATATCCAAAACGTTAGAAGTCTGAATTTGAAAGCGCAAGAAATCGAAATGAACCTTCGAAAATCGATGAAAAACAAAGAAATGTTTGACCTTCTGGAGATCCAGAAAAGCTTAGTTTATCTCTCCACCGCCTTGAAAGCCAATGAAATCCTCATGGAAAAACTGATGCGTTACCATCTGCGTCCGACATCTGAGAAAAAAAATGAACAACTTCCGATAAGACTGTATCCGGAAGACGAAGATATTCTGGAAGACGCCATTACCGAAAACCATCAAGCTTTCTCTATGGCTGATGTTCACAGTAATATTCTAAGTGGAACCATGGATGCCTTTGCCTCCATTATTTCCAACAATCTCAATATCGTCATGAAATTCTTAGCATCGATGACCATTATCTTGGCGATTCCTGCCCTTTTGGGGACATTCTACGGAATGAACGTGCCCCTTCCTTTTGAAAAACATCCATTCGCTTTCACCGGCATAATGATTATCTCGGCTGCGATTACCCTAATCACAATCATTATTTTTCTGACAAAGAAGATGTTATAAAAGCATGGGTCAAATTTGCGCAAAAATTAGTTGACTGTACGTGAAACGTGAAGAGTGAAACGTGAAACGTGAGAAGGGAAAAATCATTCATCACGTATCACGTTTCACGCATCAAATGTAACAACCCCATACGTATCAACTTAAGGAGTTTTCCCTTTTTCATTCCTTAAGTTGATACGTATGCGCATCAAATGTAACAACCCCATATGTATCAACTTAAGACCCATTTTGTAAGAATTACACAATTCCTCCCCCTTGACGGGGGAGGCTAGGTGGGGGTGAATACAGGGCACCCCACCCCTCACCCTCCCCTAGCCCCTCCCGTCAAGGGAGGGGAATCGATGAAAACCCTTAAGTTGATACGCATGGGGGAAAACTGCGCGAGTCCCACCACGTGATGATAGCACCACCTGCTCCATCGCTGACAAGTTGGGGAGATTGTTGCCAATCTTCCGCTGTGTAAATGGGAACGCCACCGGTTGTCCATAGCACTGTACCGTTCGCATCCACTCGTTGGGCGTAGATGTCCCATGCAACACCATAATGATACTCCCACATGATGATAGCACCACTTGCCCCATCGCTGACAAGTTGGAGCGGAGCAGGAGGATTTGCCGCTGTGAGTATCGGAACGCCATCGGTTGTCCATAACACTGCACCATTTGCATCCAACCGCTGAACATAGATACCATACAAGATATTGCGCCAGTCCCACCACGTGATAATAGCACCGCCAGCATTATCGCTAACAATTTGGGGAGACCACTGGTCACCTGCTGTCGTGCAAACCGGTACGCCATCAGTTGTCCATAGCACCGCGCCGCTCGCATCTACACGTTGGGCATAGATATCCCAGTTGCCACCGCGAGAATCCGACCATGTGATAATAGCACCGCCTGCTTTATCACTGACAAGTTGGGGAGACTCTTGAACACCTTCCGCCATGCAAATAGGAACGCCATCGGTTGTCCAAAGCACTGCGCCATTGGAATCTACACGTTGAGCGTAGATGTCACCGTCGTCACTGCGCCGGTCCATCCACGTGATAATAGCGCCCCCTGCACCATCGCTGACGAGTTGGGGATTCGATTGTTCATTTGCTGCCGTACAAATCGGGACATTGACCGTCGGGTCAGAGGGCCATGCTGACGTTAGTTGAGGTATCCATAGTACGGCTAACACTAAAAGAGTTATGAACAAGAATCTTATTTGAAATGTTTTAGTTTTCATTTTTACCTTCCTCCTTGAAAAAAGTTCGAGATTTTTGAGTTCCTAAACTACAAGCCGAAAATTTGCTTTATTGCTTAGACTTTTTTTATTATACTTCTGTTGAATTATTTTGTCAAGAGGATATTTTCGACGAAAAACAACTGAAGTTTGCCCGTGGTTTAAGCCACAGGCTACAACCATTCGAATATCATGTGACAAGGTACTATACCAGGATGGGAAACTTGCTGTAATTCTCCATCAAGAAATTTATGTCCTTGAGCAAAAACACCTGTATACCCTCTTTTTGGGCAGCTTCGTAGGCGGCTGAGTCAATTCCCAAAAGGCAGACCAACAGCTTGCATTCTACCGAAAACGAACGTTCCACGATGTTTATCTTATCACTGAACTTTTGCACGTCAGCGGTGGAAACATTGCTATCTTTTACTTCTCCTATCCAGACACCCGTATCTGTAACCGCCCAAATATCAATTTCAGCGCCATCTACCGTCTCTGCGCGAACATCGGAGAACTTCGGCAGCCGCAAACCTTTAAATGTCAAACTCCCATCAAACGCCATGAACAATTCTCGGACGCGGGCTTCGTTCCCTTTGCCCAATTCAACCTTGAAAGTTTGAATCATTTTTTCTATCTGTGAACGATACAGGTTGTACTTCTCATGCAATCCAAGTCTATCTGCCAATTCTTCGGTCAGAAACACCTCCCGCAACCATAGCTCTAAAAGCGGGTCTAAAATCAGATACCGGCTATTTTGGCGCGCCAAAAAACTCATCTCCATCAGCCTGCGAAGGTAGGTGTTGACGTTCTCTTTCGGTTCTTTTACGTCGTTGGCTATCTCAGTAACACTTTTATTTCCTTGAGCAATCGCTGCTAAGATATCCACGTAGCTTTTATATCCCCGCTGGGTAAAAGAGGCTTCGATTAAGTATTTTAGATAGTTGTATATCTGCCCGTTCACCGAAAAAATCTGCGATAGCAACACGTCGATGAAGACGTTCTGAGAGATATTGCGCAATTCGTTGTACTTTAGCAGAATCTCTTCCACTAACACGTCTAAGTAGTAGGGATAGCCGTGGGTTAAATGGATGAGATAGTTAATCTGAAGTTCAGAAAGGTTGGAACGGCCTTGCAGTCTCGACAAAATAAAGCCACGGCTGTCTTCATAGCTAAACGGCCCAACTGTTTCCATGCGGAAATGTCCGAACAGCGGACTTTGGGCGTTTTCAAACATATCGGTGAGGCTGCTGATAATAGAGCCGGCGGTGATAAACATATACCCTTGCTGCCGCAAAAGATAGCTTCGGATTCGGTCTTCCAAAGCGGATTCCCCAAACGTCCGGAGATTCTGAAACTCATCGAACATGCAAACATAAAGCAGTCCCTTCTTCTGAGCAAAGTGCTGGACAAATTCAAAGCAGGCGGAAAGCGTTTCAAACGCGTCGCGCTTCTCCTGTCCAGCGAGGTCAAAAAAACGCTCACTCAACTCAGGAAATTCTCCAATTAACTTGCTCGCCAACAGCCTCATTCGCCCACTTTGTGGGACACGCAACAACTCATCAGTTGTCAAGACCCCAAGCGCGATGGCTGTTTTCGACAAAAGCGCAAAAAGCCAACTTTCGCCCAAATACGAAAACGCGCCCGGTTCGACATATACGTAGGTGCTTACAATATCTTTAACTTTCTCCAAACGTCGCTCAAGTTCAAACAATATCTGCGTTTTTCCCACCTTTCGTATACCCACCAATGCTACATTTTTCGGCCCCGTTTCTTGGGACGCCTCAATGAGTGCGAGCAACATCTGGAGTTCTGATTCCCGATTGTAAAAAGAAATCATAGGGTAGACAATCCTTTCTATAGAAAATTTTGTCTACTATTATACTTTTCTTTGAGACTGTTGTCAAGTAACCAAACTTTTCTTTTAAAAAGAAAAGTTCCATCATAAGAAACACCGAGGAATTTCTACTACAACATTTTTTCCTTGCGTCCCCGCAATGCAGTCTGCTATAATTTGATTACAATTTTTGTTTATAAAAGAAAAGTTTGGATGGAGTCGATGACGATGAAAGTAACGGAACATCCTATTAAGGCATACAAAAATCTTGAATTTCTCAATAGTCCGAATGCACGGATTGTTCGAATTATGTGTGAATATCTGGAGCCGCTGTCACGTTTTGAGAAATATGGTGTGAAAGATACCATTGTATTTTTCGGCTCTGCTCGGATTCTCCCGCGGCAAGTCGCTCTGGATAAACTGAATGCGATAAAGAAACAGATTGCAGAAGAGGCTAACCCAGACGATGAATTAATCCAAAAACTTAAAATCGCGGAAGTGAAATTGGAGATGTCCAAATATTATGACGAGGCGGTTGAATTGGCTCGCCTTCTAACAGAATGGGCTAAAACGCAAGGCGGCGACCATCGCTTTGTCCTATGTTCCGGCGGCGGGCCTGGCATCATGGAAGCAGCGAATCGAGGCGCGGCAATGGCAGGCGGGAAGTCGATTGGATTGAACATCAGTCTTCCTCACGAACAAGAACCCAATCACTACATTTCCGAAGAGTTATCTTTTGAATTTCACTACTTCTTTATGCGAAAGTTCTGGTTTAAGCATTTAGCGAAGGCTATGGTAGTATTCCCCGGCGGTTTCGGCACGATTGATGAACTGATAGAAATCCTAACCTTATCGCAAACGAAGAAATACCCGAAAGTGCCCGTCCTGATTTATGGGACAGAGTATTGGAACGATGTGCTGAATTTTGATGCAATGGTTAAATGGGGTACTATCAGCCCTGAAGATTTAGCACTCTTTCATTTTGCCGACACACCAGGGGAAGCCTTTGAGTATCTTAAAAACAGGTTGTCATAGTACTATTGTATCAACTTCGCCATGATGTCATAAGCTTCTTCGACATACTTTGGGGCATTTTCAACATCTTTGACTTCCAGCTCAAGAGTAATTGAACTGTTGTAGCTAATCTCCTTCAAAGCGCCAAAGATTGCCGGAAGGTCAACTTCGCCGTGTCCGATTGAGACTGATTGTGCGCCGATGTGGTCTTTCAAATGAACATCGTAGATTTTGTCGCTGAACTTGCGTATCAATCCTACGGTATCTACTTTGGCAGAGTGAAAATGCCCTGTATCTACGCAAATCCCTATCAGCGGATGGTCGATGGCGGAGAAGATTCGTTCATAATCTTCCATCTGCTTGATGATGTTGCCGTAATGCGGCTCAAGACCTATTTTGATTTTGTTGTCTGGTGGTAGCAGTTCGACGATGCGTTGAACACAGGTTATCACGCTGGATATATCATGCTGACCTTTCGTGGCCTTTCCTTGCCGCGCAACTGCGCCTGTGGAAACCACATGTTCGCCGCCAAGGATAGCGCAAAGGAAAGTCGCCTTTGCAATTGCTCGCGCGTGTGTTTCAATCTGTTCCTGGTTTGCTCCGCCAAATCCCGGAGTATAAATGCCAGCGCATTTCAATCCGGCATCTTCGATTCTTTTTCGCAAGGCATGAGCGTCTAACGCGTCAATCGCCGGTGGACTCCAGGTTAAAGGGCCATGCACGTCAACAACTTTGAATCCAGCTTTGGGCGCGTGTTCTAACATCGCCTGAACTTCATCTTTAGCATAACCCCGATAACACACTGATGCACAACTTAAATACATTGTTATTCTCCTTTCAATTATTTCTTTTGATCAAACTTTTCTTTCTTAAAGAAAAGTTTGGAGTTCCATCAAAAGAAACACTGAGGAATAGTACGAATATCAGACTTCCGAAGTCTCCGAGACTTCGGAAGTCTGATGATGTTCTATGTTCACGCCGTTTTTCATGGCGATGTATTCTAATTTAGTTAAAAGTTCAGCCACGATTTTATCCCATGTATAGTTCTTAGCGGTTTGCCATGCGGCTTCTTTTATTGACTTTCTTAATTCTTCATCCCCAATGATACGCTGAACATAATAGGCTATCTCCAGGGCATCATCGGATTCTACGACCACGGCATTTTCAAAGGTTCGAGCATAATCTTCACCAGTAGCGCCTGTGAAAACGATTCCTCCAGCCGCCATCGCTTCCAGCCCTACAATTCCAAAGGGCTCCATGCCACTATTCGCCAACACACAATCTGCGCTTCGATATAGGGCGCGTAATAATTCTTCTTCAACGAAGAATTTCAGATTTATCACCTCAACATTTGTGTTGGCGGCCTCAATAGCTTGAAGGAATGTTTCTGGCGTAGGTCGGACACCATCTGGCAACCGTAGCGGTCGCACACTCAATCCAAGGTTTGCAGCGCGCGCCATAACTTCACCTTCGTAAGGTTCCATTCCGCCTCGCGCTAAAAGCAAAGGTTTAGCACCCATCTGCTTCAGATGCGCTATCGCTTCCATCGCCATGTTCCAGCGTTTATCTGGGTCCCATCTACCAACTTTAAACAACAGCGTGCGAGATTTAAAAGCGTTTCGGATACGCGTTACATATTCTTCATTTGGCTCATCTAAAAGTCGACCTGGAATGCCATTGTGGAGAACAATTGGGTTTACTCCGAGTTTCCACATCTCATGTTTCATGTATTTGCTGACTGCTGTGAGTTGGGAAACAAAATTCAATCTGACCCAGTTTATGCGTTCAAAGCCCATCGTATTATTGGCATTCCACAAAATGATAACTTTATCCCTAAGCTTCAGATAATGCAAAAGGTCGCTAATGGCGATTGTTACATCCGCTGTATGCCATTCTTCAGCCATGATAACAACAACTTCACCTTCAGCCGCTGCAGGGCGAACGATGTCCTCCGCCAAACGCACTGGCAGACTTCTATCGAAATCAGACTTCTTCTCCAATTCGCCCTGGTATACACCTTTTGGATGATATTTGCTTATCCACTGACACCAGCGGTGTAACACCAATTTGCCATCAAGGAGTCGTTCCTCTGGTTTTTCATTGGGGTCGCCGATGAAATATAAATGCGTCTGAAACCCAGATTCAGCCAGAGCTTTAGACAACTCAGACACTCTGACCCCCAGCCCGCCGGCTAAGGAATATCTATCTGGGCCCTCAAAAGATATAATTACAAATACTGCGTTTTGGGGTGTAATTAAAGAATTTATGGCCATTTTCCTTCCCTCGCTAATAACTAATGGTGCATTGTAAAATAAATCATGACAACTTGTCATTCTGAGCGAAGCGAAGAATCTCTTGGGAAGAAAGAGATCCTTCACTTCGTTCAGGATGACAAATTAACTTTTCAAGAGCTGTTCAGAACTGCTCTTCAATCCATTCATTCCCGTGGGCAGGATTATAAATAAGACCACGGTTAATATCAAGACAGAGGTCTAAAAGTTCCATCACAATATGTCCAATAAGCACAGGCGCGCTATCGGGCAGGTCTGTAATTTGTATAGAACCTGTCCGTCCTAAGATGGTGAACTCAACCTCTGAATAAACAGTTCGTTCTACTATCCCATTTGCAGTCATTGACTTTGTTTTGCCAACAGGGGTTAATCCTAACTGTTGAATGAGCGGTTTAGGCAGTGAAAGCCGTGACGAGCCCGTGTCAACAAGTGCATCTTCGACAATGACCTGACGAACATCTTCAGGTTTGATATACCTTTCTTCAGCTAACATTACATCTTTTCGATTAACTAATTTGATTTCCGCTGTATGTCTCATTTGCTAAATCCTCCCAAAAAGTGAAACGTGAAGCGTGAAACGTGATAAATAACCCATTTAATAAGGGGGACTATTTTCTGAAACATGCCCAAAACAACTCTGTGAAATAAATTATGACCTATCATTCTGAACGGGTCCTGAGCGAAGCGAAGGAACAGAGTGAAGAATCTCATCCTTTGCGCATTACGAGATTCTTCGCCTTCGGCTCAGAATGACAAGGTAGCAGGATTTATTCGCCCAAAACCCGTTTCCTTGGAGAAAACGGGTTTTTTACACTCAATAAAACAACTTTTCAAGAGATTCAAGTTTATCCGAAACTGCCTTTTCAATTTTTCTTCTCTCCTCTTCAGACCAACTTTCCGTATAAATTCTATTCAGCAATTCCGTTCCTGAAGCCCGAATTATCAGGTAACTTCGCTTACCTGTTTTTTCATCTTCCAGAATAGTTTCCACAAGGTCATAGCGCACACCGCCTAAATATATGACCTTTAAATCCGCTATCTGTTCAGGTGGGTTATCTAAATATGAGTTGATAAGCTGTTCTTTCGCTTCGTCGCTGGCGACAACGTCCTTTCGACTGGAATGAAATTCACCGTATTTGTCCGTGAATTTTTGCCAAATTTCATTTAACGATTTCTTTTGCGCCGCGACCATCTCCAAAACCATCAAGCATGCCCAAATACCATCTTTATCGGGCAAATGTCCTTTAGTAGTAAGCCCGGCGCTTTCCTCGCCGCCGATGATTATACTATAGCGAAAGCATTCGCTTTTCTGCATAACTTCTGCGATATACTTAAATCCGACATTCACCACATGGACTGGAAGCCCACTCATAATCTCTTTTTGTCCTACGACCAATTCGTAAAATTTATGGTTCAAATATGGCGGCACTTCTTTTTCATTCGGTTTTATCACGTATTTGCTATTGTCTGGATGTCCTGCGACTGCGTCAACGGCTCGAGATGTCGCTAAAGTTCGCACCACTTTGCCTTTGTATTTTTTGTATGTGATAAGATAATCAGCGAGCATCGCTATTATCTGATTTGCGCTAAAATAGACGCCGCCGGAATCAACAACACCAAATCTATCGCCATCTGTGTCTCGCGCAAATCCCAATGCAGCGCCGGAATTTCTCACTACCTCCATACATCTTGTTAGATATGGCTCTTCAGGATTGGCGTATTCGAGTTCTCCGAGATATGGGTCTTTTTCGCCATGTACGACCTCGTATGGGATTCCAATCTTGTCGAAAATCCTCTTGAGATAACCTCTTGATGCGCCATGCATTTCGTCATCGACGACTTTTTTGCCGTGAAAATAGCATCTTATCACATCCACATCGAGTTTAGATAATAGCCAGTCAGTGTATTCCTCAATGGGATTAAACATTCTGACCTTGCCCTGCGCTTTGCCTTTCTCAAGATTAAGTGTTGGTATCTCACTGCCCGTAATCTGGAGTTGATTCGCTCTACTTCCAATCCAATCGGTCGTTGTCGTCGGCGCGGGGCCGCCGAAAGGCGGAGAATAGCGGATTCCATGCCATTCTTCCGGCCTAACCGGATTATGGCTCGGAGTGCAATTTATCACTCCGGCGACGTTTGGTTCGCCGATTTTTTCAATAGCCCAGTAGATTAAGGCGGGAGAAGGGGTATCTCTCTCTGCCAAAATCGTTTCAATTCCGTTTGCAGCGCAAACTTCTGCTACCCACCCGGCAACTTCATCGGCATGGATTCTACTGTCGTAACCAATGACAACCGGCTTATTGTTAAGATTCTCTTTTTTGATATGGTCACATATTGACTGTGCCACTATCCTTGCCGTCGATTCGCCGAAATCTATCCCCATTCGGGCACGCAACCCTGAGGTTCCAAACCGCGGATATTTCATAGAATGAATTTGCTCTAAAAGATTTTTGAAATCTTCATCTTTCGCATCACCCTTAAAATCCCTTATCTTATCCGCTATTTTGCCCACCTGCAGGATTCTGAACGGTATAAAGCGGCCAACTGCGCCCAGCACAAG
>Ga0194112_10001125_pt1 | contig 39310 bp, 50 predicted proteins | sample TA2MahC400mmetaG_FD_146191 | JGI IMG/M metagenome (GOLD analysis project Ga0194112, IMG submission 146191) | Freshwater microbial communities from Lake Tanganyika, Tanzania - TA2015016 Mahale Deep Cast 400m | ecosystem: Environmental > Aquatic > Freshwater > Lake | place: Tanzania: Lake... | reverse complement strand
AGAGCGTGTTTCATAAGTCCCCTGGCGTTGGGGTGAGCGGCCGCTGACCACCTATCTGGTCCCCGTTGTGTGGAAGCAATGGAGGGAAGGGTGGCGTGTGCAACAGCCGCTCGGGAGACATATGGTGTGCGGGCCCGAGCTTATGAAACGGATCTCTGCGATGAGGCATGGCGGCTGGTCGCGGGATTTCTTCCAGAAGATGCAGCGGGGGGCAGGCCGCGGTCCGTAGATCTGCGGGCCGTGGCAGATGCCATTCTTTACCTTCTTCGGGCCGGCTGTGCTTGGCGCATGCTCCCTGCGGACTTCCCGCCTTGGCCCACGGTGTATCGCTATTTCCGGCGGTGGGAAGCCGCGGGGTGCATCGCCCGTATCCACGATTTCTGCCGGAGCATAGTGCGGCTACAGGAGGGGCGCAACCCGCAGCCCAGCGCCGCCATTATCGACAGCCAGACGGTGAAAGCATCGCCCCAAGCCATTGACCCGGTTGGATATGATGGTGGCAAGAAGGTCAAGGGCCGCAAGCGCCACATTGTGGTCGATACGATGGGGATGCTGCTGGGGGTGCGCGTGCATGCAGCCGACATCCAAGATCGCGATGGTGCGCGCCTGGTGTTTCGGGACATGGAAGGCCGCCGCCCGCTGCTCGCCGTCGTCTTTGCCGACGGTGGCTATGCAGGCCCACGGGCAGCGGCCGGGTGCCCGGCGGATCTCGTGGTGGTCAAGCGCGCGAAACCGGGTTTTGCGGTGCTGCCCAAGCGGTGGATCGTGGAACGCACCTTCGCCTGGCTCACCCAAAACCGCCGGCTGGATCGGGATTACGAGGGCCTCACCCGTGTCAGCGAGGCCTTAATCCGCCTGGCGATGATCCGCCTGATGCTGAACAGAATCTTTCCGAAGAGGGACTTATGAAACACGCTCTAAGACTTGAAATAGCAGATCCATTTTCGTCAAAAATGCCCGAAGAATTCTGCATCCTTTCATCAAAAACTTTTATTTTGCTTTTGAAAGAATCATCCGAAATGAAAGATCCTATCTCAATTTTTATTCCAATCCCTTTTAACCAAAAAACACAATTATTGATGGCTGAAATTAAATAAACGTTTCCTTCTATCGAAGATATGTCTATAATTATTTTCCCTGACTCTTGTCCATAAACAGGACTCACACCGCTACGAATTATTTCACTTATTAAATTAGCGGTTGTTTCATCAATCGAATATTCCATATTATTAATCTCCTTTAACTAAAATCATCATGATGAGATCACGGTACTGGGACATTATGGATGTACTTCCCAACAGTATATAGACAAAAAGCACAGTGGAAAAAAATAATCTGATTATATTTTTTTGCTTTATATAGAGAACCCCAACAATTCCGAATAAAATTGATGCGTTGAAAAAAAACAATGAACCGGAAAGAAGCTGGACCTGCTCCAAGCAGGTATTTCTGAGGTATCCACCTTGTACAGGATTGCTATTCTTCGCAGTAATTAAGGAATATCTTATCTTTGAAATAAGACAGCCATCATTTAGATGTTGCACAAAAAAATAAATAGAAAGACATACAGAGATGGCAAATAATATATAAGTATAAACAAACTTATATTTTTTTACATTAATCATTGCAAAACCCATTTTTTCCTTAGAAAAAGCAAACCACTCTGTTCTGCAAGAAGACGACCACCGCCTAACCCTTAGCCCTCGCCTTGGTCCACTAACCCATAGGCCGCCACTAAGTAACAACTATATAGAGATGTACGTTGTATTGTAAAATTTTTTAAAAAAAAACCCTCAAGAGTCTGTGTAAGAACCCTCTCACAATATAAGCCTTTGAAATACCAGAATATCATGGCCCAATAGACGAAGCCATTAACCCTCATGGCATCCACCCCTCCAGACCCTCCTCCTCGCCCGCCACCTCGACGCCATCCCCACCGCGGATGCCTACGCGGCCCAGGCGATGCTGGCCATGCTCCACAGCTCCGACCTCGGGGCCGTCGCCTGCATCCTGGCGCGCCACTTCCGCCGCCCCGTCGCCGTGGCACCCACCGTCGCCGACACCACCGCGGCCCTGCTCGCCCCCTTGCTCGCCGCGCCCCGCTGACACGGAAGACCGATCCCGTCCCCACGCCCCTGTGCGCCCCTGTGGCCTGCCTTTGCCCGCAAGACAGCCCACAGCGGCCGTCCACCCCTGGATGTGCGCCCCACCACAGGACCCCCTTATGGATCTCACCCGCCACCTCGTGCCGCCCACCCCCGTCACCCCGGTTGCCCATCGCCAGCAGGTTGCCATCCTGGCCAACATCTTGACGCGCGAGGCCGCGCTTTCGAGCCGCCACACCACCCACTCGCTGTTCCTCGATCTGCACACCCCCACCACTGCCCTCACCGTGCGCCCCTATTGCGGCTGCGCGGCCCCCACCTGCCCGATGTGCGCCACCACGCTGTCCGCCGACACCTGGACCGGCAGCGCGCACGCCCTCGCCGCCGCCCCCGCCGCCTGGGGCCAGATGGGCTATGTCAGCGGGCAAGGCGTGCCCAACTTCTGGCTGCGCAGCCCCCCACAGGGCCTCGACATCCGCATCTGGTGGGGGGCCTATATGGAAGACCCCCGCGCCTGCTCTGCCGATCCCTATGACCTGGAGGACGCAGTAGAGCCCCTCAAGGAGGTGCTGCGCGCCCATGACTGCGCAGGACAGCGCGACCGCATCTGGGAGCGGACCCGCCAGCGCCGCGCCACGATCACCGATCCCGGCCTCGCGTGGCTGTTGAAAATGGCCGATGGCGATCAGGGCGCTGCGCTCCTCGCCCTCCTGGACCTTCTCGACATCCGCGACGCCGCCCTCGCCCAGCGGCCGGCCGCTCCAGGCCGCCCTTCCCCCTAACACCCCCATTAACACCCCCAGGTGCCCCCGATGCTGCCCAACGACCGCGCCCTGCTTGCCCCCACCTGCCTCCTGCCCGGCCCCGCGGGCCTGCCCGAGACGGGCGCCGACCGGCTGCTGGTGCGGGTCTGGAAGGCGGCCCACATCCACGGCCTGCTGCCGGCCGCCCGCCCCTTTTTGCACCGCAGCCACGGCCACCAGCTCGATCAGCGTGCCGTCCACCAGCACGCCAAAAGCCTGGGGATGGAGACCATCCGCCTGGACGCGCCCGGGCGCGAGCGCTTTGTCCTCCACCATGACGCCCACAGCGCGGTCCTGGCGCGCACCTGCCCGGAGCGTGGCCTCGCGCTCTACCCAGAAGCGCTGGCCCTGGCACCGGGGCCGCTGGACCTCCCCGCCCTCGCCCAGGCCTGCGCGCAGCTCTGGGCCGTGCGCCAACAGGGCGCCCCCATTGCCTGGGGCGCGGGCCACCGCCACACGCTCCCCCAGGCCAGTGCCTTTCCCGTATGGCTGCCGGGGCTGGTCCTGCCCAGCCAGGTCCAGGAGGACGTCCATGCACTCGCCCACCGCGCGGGCCAGGCCCTCTCCCTGGGCGCGGCCCCCATCCCGGTGGGCGTCGAGTGCCTCGCGATGACCTGCATCTTCGGCCAGGCCATCCGGCTCCCCGACGGCCAGCAGGGCGCCACCGCGCCCCGCATCACCATCACCCGCCCCGACCTGCTCCACACCGCGGTGCTGGACGCGGATCACCCATTTTGCGCCACCGCCCTGCGCCACCTGGCGCGCATCCCCCACCTGCCCGCCACCACCAGCCACCCCCTCACCCATGGCTTTGCCCAACAGGGCGATCCCATCACCGCGCCCTTGCGCCTCGATCTGCCGATGCGGGCAACACGCCTCCCCTCGGGCCACGCCCACCTCCACGCCCTCGCCGACTGGAATCGTGTATGACCGCCCTCGCCTTTTGCGCCCTCGATGGCCTCCTCCACGGGGCCCCCGAACGCGACCGGCTGGTGGCCCTGCTGGAAGGGCTGGGGCTGGTCCCGCGGATCCACGGCCTTGTGGATCGACACTGGCGCACCGTGCTGGACAAAAGCCTGCCCGTCTACTGGGAGGCCACCCGCCCCGGCCCCCTGCCGGCGCCGGTCGCCGCCCTCGCGGCCTTTCCCGCCCTCTCTTACGCCTGGAACTCCCCCACCGCCACCGGGTGGCGGCACTGGCACGTGGAACACCACCCGGACAGCACCACCCGCCTCCACGATCAGCCCGGCCAACAGCACGATCCCTGCCCCTCCCTCGCCCGGGTGGCGCGCCTGCACAGCCACCATGCCCGCGCGGGCGATGCGGGCGGGCGGGTGCTGCCACCGGCGCTGGCCGATGCCCTCACCGCCAAGGGCCGCTTTGTGGATGCCCAAGGCATGGTGTGGTGCGCGCGCTGCAAGGGGGGCTGCGGGTACTGCGACGCGACCACCCTCGCCATCCCCCTGGCCGCCTTTGCCAACACCGTCCCCACCCTCACCGCCCATGAGCGGCTGCGCATCCTCCATGAGGCCCCATGACCCCCACCGTCCCCCTCACCATCCTGGCGCCCGCCTTGCCCGGCCTGCCCGCGGGCGGGGCCGACGCGCTGCTGCTGCAAACCTATGCCTATGCCCAGGGCCACGACTGGGTGGCGCCCATCCACCCCTTCCTGGCCCACCACCCCGGGGCCAGCGGCATCCGCCCCGGCACGCTCGCCCAGCGGGCCAAACGGCTGGGGATGGCGCGGGCACAGGCGGTGGGCGCGCGCGCCTACACCCTCTACCAAGGCCCCAAAGGCGATGTGGCCGTGGCCGCCATGCTGCCGGGTGGCTGTGTGCTCTACCCCGAGCCCCTTTTCCTGCCCGAGCGCCTGGACGCGCTGACCGCCACCGCCCACCAGGCTGTGCTGAGCGATCTCGACGCACTCTGGGCGGCCGCCGCCGCGCAGGAGCTGTGCTGGGTGCCCGACAAGCCCCAGGTCTGGGGCCCCATGGCCACCTGGATGCCGGGCCGGCGCGCCCTCACCCGCCCCGTCCCGGCCTTCCATGACACCCGCACCCTGGCCAGCCAGGCGATGGCGCTGCTGCGCGCCACCGGCGCCCTGGACGTGCCCCCCGATTCCTACATCCGCTGCGTCTTCCCCCAGGCGCTGCGCCAAATCGGCGCCCCCACCACCACCGCCGCCACGGTCGAGATCTGGAATCGCCACCGCCTGGCCCACCTCAACACGCCCCTCCTGCACGCCGAGCACCCCTTTTGCGTGCAGGCCGCGCGCCACTTCCATGCCCTGCTGGGCATCGACACCCCCACCTCCACCCCCATCACCGCCCAGGAGGCCCAGCGCATCTCCGATATAACGGTGCGCAACCACACCCCCTTGGTGCGCCCCGACACCTTCACATGGTCCAACCCCAGCCCCACCCTGCCCACCTCCCACCACGCCCGCCTGGCCCTGCTGGCCGCGTGGGAACAGGGGCCGGTGGGACCGACCGCCCCTGCGCCCACGCCCTGAACCCCCAGAGGCCCCGATGATCGACTTTTCTGCCCTCACCGCCCTCCAGCCCGCCCTCCCAGGGCCCGCGGCTGGGTGCGCGGACGCCCTCTTGGTGCAGGCCTGGAAGACCGGGCGGGAGCGCCACCGCCTGGGCTTCACCGACCGCTTCCTCGCCTATTACGATCGCAACCCCATCCGCACCGCCACCCTTTTTGCCCACGCCAAGGCGCTGGGGATGGACCGCGCGGCCCTCACCGCCCCCTCGGGGCGGCGCTTTGTCCTCTTCACAGGGCCCGGGCGGGACCTGGCCATCGCCGAGCGGCTGGGGAGCATCGGCGCGCGCCTCTTTCCCGACACCCTGCGCCTGCCTGTGCCAATCGCCGCGCTGGATGGCACGCACCTTGCGGCCGTGGGCGCCGATCTCGATCGGCTGTGGGACGCGCGCCTCGCCGGCCCCGAACTGGCGTTGCGCGGCGCCGGGCGCCTGGACCACACCGGCCCCATCCCTGCCTGGCTGCCCGATGTCTGCGTGCAGTGGTCCCACCTCTACGATCCCCTGCATCGGCTGGCCTGGCGCCTCAAGCACCGGCTGCAGGCCGAGCCGGGGGTGGGCGATCTGCTGGGCCAGCACCGGCTGGATCTGCACATCGAGATGCCCCAGCCCCTGCGCCATGCGGATGGATCTACCCGGCCGGGTCCCCTCCTTCTTTCCCTCCATACCCCGACCGGAAAGGTGTGCCTCGATCCCCACACCCCCTTGATGCGCGAGGCCACCGCCCAGGCCCTGCGCATCCCTGGCATCATCCACCCCGCCAGCCGCAAGGCCGACGATCGGGGCCCTATGGTGCTGGACTACGATGCCGCGCAGGATCGCTACACCCAGCCCCTCGCCCCGCCCATCAGCCACACGATGCCCCTCTACGCCTGCCCACCCACCCCCTCACGCCACGCCGCCCTCGAGGCCCGCGCGCGGTGGGCACAGGCCCTTTCGGAGACCCCATGAGCCGTCCCTCCCCCGTCTTGAAGACCCTGATGCTGAGCATCGGCCAGATGCAGGCCCAGGCCCGGCGCGCCCCCAAGGATCCGGTCGCCGCCACGGCCATCGCGGCCAGCACGGGCATCGCCCACAGGGCCCTCCAAAACCTGCGCCCGCCGATGTCGCACGCCCTGCGCGCGGCCGCCATCCTCTCAGGCCAGCCCGACCTGCACGCGCTCGCGCGCCTGCACGCCACCAGCGGCCCCATCACCCTCTCCCCCAAGGAGTGGACGCTGGCGCTGCGCGCCAATGACCCAGAGACCATGATGGCGCTCGTGCGCGGGCACGTGGTCGAGGCGCGGGGCGCGGCCGTGGCCATCATGGGCCAGGTCGCCAACGGGCGCAAGCGGTTGGACGGGATGCTGATGGACATCAGCGCCTATACGCGCGACCTTTCCGCCCTCAAACACCCCTACCGTGCGCTCCTGGGCCAGGTCGCCCCCCTGGCGGCAGGCTTTCTGCGCGATCAGGTGGCGCGCAACACCGCCAGCTACCAGTCCTATGCCCAGTCCGTGCTCATCAACGGCGACGCGCTGGGGGTGGCCATCATCCACAAGGCCGGCCTGGATCTCGACGCCATCGCCGCGCCCCACACCGCTTCCCACCCCAAGGCCCAGTGGCTCTTCAACCTGCGCGCCTCCCACCACGCCCAGATCGCCTTTGCCGCCCACGCCCGCACCCTCGAGCACCTGCTCACCCACCAGCAGGCATTCCAGGACTGGCGCCGCAGCCTGGCACAGTGACACCAACCGGGTGGGGTGGGGGGCGTGTGTCCCCACCCCACCCGGTTGCCTTGGAGCCCCGATGCAGATCGCCCGATTTTCCCAGGGGGGCTTTGCCCTCCACGCCATCACCCACCTGTCGCGCGCCAAGATCTCGGCCTGGTTTGACGCCCAGGGCCGGCTGCTGGATGCCGAATATGCCCCCAGCGGCCGCGCCGTCTCCGCCCGCGGGCCGGTGCGCACGGCCCTCGAGGCCCTCGGTCCCGTCTGGAAAGACCGGCCCGCGGCATGAAGGGTGCGTTGAAGCGTTCACATGCGGACCTCTGCGCCCAGGTCTGGTGGCATGGGGGGAAGTCCCCCCTTGACCTGGCCACCATCGACTGGGCCCACCCGCTGCATGGCGGCCTGCACATCGGCACGCAGGCCCAGGCGCGAATGCGCGGGCGCGTGCTGACCGCGCTGCGCATCGACGGGCCGCTGCGGCTGCGCACCAGCCGCGATGAGGGCGGCAACTGGGCCCGACGCGCCAAGGCGGCGCGGTCCGCGGGCTATGATGCCATCCAATACCTCAACCGCTACGAGGGCATCGATCTGCCCACGGGCAATCTCGACGAACTCGACCGCCTCACGGATGCAGCCTTCCGCCGGCGCGTCCCCCAGGCCGACACCAGCCTCATCATCCTGCGCGCCGCCTGCGTGCGCATCATCCCCCACCCCTGACCCACCGGAGGCCGCTATGGGCGAGATTGCCGATCAGATCGCAGCCGAAGGCTGGCACGACCACTGCGCGCGCGAGGATGCCCCCGAGGGCGTCTGGATCGACACCCAGGGCGAGGAGCACCTGATGCGCGAGATGGGCACCCACGAACCCACCCCCAACGCACGGACATAACAATGCCCATCATCACCTTCACCGTCGGCGATTGGAGCGACGACGGGCACGGCATGTGCGCCTCCTACTACGCCCAGTCCTCGCTGCCCGTCCAGGACCTGCGCGAGATCCACTACCAGGCCAAGGACGTCCTGGGCTTTGCCATCGGCGACATCTGCTGCGACACGGAGGACGCGCAGCTCTCGGAAGACGAGCGCGCCATCCTGACCGAGGCCGGCCTGCTGGAGGGCGACCATTGGCCCAACTTCCCCGATGTCTGGCAGCCCGAAGACGTCGCCCGGCTCTGGATGGACATCCTGGTCTATGTGGCCCAGCAGACCGACACCCCCCTCACCCTCACCCCGATGGGCGAGGACGAGGTGCTCGGGCACAGCCTGGCGGAGATCCTGCGCCGCGAGGCCCGCGCCCACGGCCTCGATCCGGAGGCCGCGCCGCTGCTCGCCGCCGCGGTGATCGAGCGCATCCAGGCCGCCGGCAGCCCTATCTCGGCCACGCCCTCCAACAGCGGCAGCACAATGCATTTTTATGGCCATGACAGCCAGGGCCGCCACCTTTCCGTGCCCGGCTACGGCACCTTCTTCACCTAGAAAGGCCATCATGTCGACCATGCCCTGCATCCTGTGGCTGTCCGGGACCGCCATCGGCCATCCCGTGGTGCCCGTCGTCCACACCCTGCTCGTGGAAGGATGGGCGGCACGCGCTGGCCGGGCCAACCCGGGCCTCCCGGACATCACCACCCCCGCCCAGGCCCTCGCCCTGCTCGCCCGGGCACGCACCCCGACCGGGGCGCTCAAACTGTCCTTTCCCCATATCTACAAAGGCCAGATGTCGGCCAACCTGGCCCACATGATCGCCGTATGGGGACTCGACAGCGTCTGGACCCGCCGCTCCCCCCTCGGGCGCACCGACACCGTGCGCCTCGCCGATGGCACGCCCCCCCACACCCTCTTCATCGGCCATGCAGATCAGGTGCTCGTCCCCCTGGCCCATACCCCCAATCCCGACGCCATCGCCGAGGCCCGCGACGCCGCCATCGCGCGTGCCCGCATCCTCGGCGCGCGCGCCGTCATCGGCGCCACCCGCCATGAGGCGCTGGCGCTCCACAGCCCCGCATAACCACAGGCGCGCCATGCTCGATTCCAGCACCGACCACACCACCCACCTGCGCCTGTCGGGCACACTCGTGGGCACCGCGGCCGCCGATGATCTGCTCGTCACGCTGCTCGCCTTGGGATGGGACAGCCCTGTCCTGGCCGGCCCCTATGCCGACTCCCTCTCCCTTCCCTCCTGCGCCCTCTTGCGCCAGTCCCGGGAGACGGACGGCACCTTTGTGGCCACCGCCATCGAATGCGAGGACGAGGGGGATATGCCCGAAGACCTGCATAACGCCATCACCGACGCGGGCCTGCACGCGCTCTGGGAGATCCACGGCAACGGCTGGATGGGCCCGGCATGCGTCGTCTATGAGGCGGGCCAGCCTCCCTTCGGCCTCTCCATCGATCAAGACGGCCAGCCCCTGCCGGCCACACCCGGCATGGATGCAGGCGAGCACGCGCGCCGCGTGGCCACCTTCCAGCGCCTGCGCACCGCCCCCCTCCTCGTGGGCGAGACCACGCATGCCGCCCTGGCCTCCCACCCCCAACACACAGGCACGCCATGATCGTCCCCACCGGCCTTGGCCCCGCCCAGGCCTATATGGCGCGCCTTGCGCTGGGCCATGGGCTTCATTCCACCCCGGAGGGCACCCTTTCCTACCTCTGGGTCACCAGCGATCCCACAGGAAGAACCCGCCTGTACGCAGGCTTTGAATCCCCTACCAACGCTGTGGGCGATCACAGCGCCGACCAACCCGTCATCCCGGTTACCGGTGCCGCACTTGCCGTGCTGGAATCCCTCGTGGCCCAGGCGGTCCCGGGCCATGCGCCATGGACCGCCCCCGTCCTGGCCTACCACCCGATTGCCACGCGCAGCGCGCATGCGCGCATGCAGGCCCGCGACGGCCTCCTGCCCATCAATACGCCGGAGGCAATGGCCAAGGCCACCCCCCACAAGCAGCCGCTGGACGCCCTCCTCTTCCAGCTCTTCTGGGCACAGATGGATTCGGGCCAGATCGCGGTCGTGTGAACCGCCCCCGGCCGGTCTTTCTCCCCCACGGCCGCCTGGGCGTCTTACCCGTGATGCACCCATATCCCTGCTGCGGGCCATCATCCCGCCCACGTGGACCGGCCAGACCCGCGCGGCTTGCAGACGCGGGTCCGGCCGGATCCCCTTTGATAAGACGGAGACTCCCGATGGCCCAGGCCAGCAATGCATTCGAGGTGTTTTACGACACCGAAACCACCGGTGCCGATTCGACCTTCGACCAGGTCCTGCAATTCGCCGCCATCCAGACCGACGACGACTTCGTCGAACTCAACGCCATCGACGAGCGCTCGCGCCTGCTGCCCTACGTGGTCCCCACGCCGGGCGCGCTGAAGGTCACGCATGTCAACCCCTACGACATCGCGCGCGCCCCCCGCTCCCACTTCGCCTTCGCCCAGCACATCGCCGCCACGCTGGCGGCGTGGAGCCCGGGCGAGACGGACTTTTCGGGCTGGAACACCCTGCACTTTGACGAGGAGATCCTGCGCCGGATGCTCTGGCTCAACCTGCTCGACCCCTACATGACCAGCGGCAAGGGGCGCCGACGCGTCGACTACCTGACCATGACGCGCGCGCTTGCCGCGCGCAACCCCGACATCATCACCATCCCGCTCAAGGAGGGCACCAACAAGCCCAACTTCAAGCTCGAAAACATCGCCACCGCCAACGGCTTTGCCGATCACAACGCCCACGACGCCCTGGGCGACGTGCGCGCCACGATCCACATGGCCCGCCTCATCCGCGAGGTCGATCCGAGCCTCTTCTACCACGTCAAGGCGATGGGCTCGGCCGTGGACGCAATGGAGTTTGTCGAGGGCGAGCGGGTGTTCCGCCTCATCGGTGGGCCAATGATCACGCCCGGCATCCTCGATGTCTGCCACATCGCCTCCGACCCCAACAACCCCAAGGCCAAGACGGCCTGGAACCTGGCGGTTGATCCCACGCCGTTCCTGGCGATGGGGCCCGAGGACATCCTGGACGCGATGAAAAAGGGCGGCACGCCGTTCCGCTCGGTCAAGTGCCACAAGACCCCCCTGGTCTTCCCGACCGGCTGGGAGTTTATGCGCCACGCCGCCGGGACCGAGGCCCCCACGCCCGATCTGATCGACGCGCGCGCCGCGCTGGTCTTGGAGCACGACGAGTTCCGCCGGAACGTGGCCGAGGCGCTGCGGCTCAAGACCGAGAGCTACGCGCCCAACGAGCACCTCGAGCAAAAGATCTACGCGGGCTTCCCCACCTGGGCCGACAAGGACCGAATGAAGGCGTTCCACAACGCCCCCACCTGGGAGCGCCGGCTGGAGATCGCGCGCGCCTTCGAGCAGCAAACCTTGCAGCAGATCGGCATCCGCCTCGTGTGGGCCCACGCGCCCGAGGCACTCTCGCCCCAGCACCGCGCGGCCATCGACGCCCACATCGGCAAAAGCCGCCTGGGACTGGAGCGCGACCAGCCGTGGACCACGGTGGGCTCCTTTATGGCCGAGCTGGAAGAATGGGAAGAGCGCGAGCCCGACTGCCCGGAACTCGCCACCATCCGCCAATGGGCGCTGGAAACCTACCCCGCCGCCCGCCAGTGGGTGCCGGGAACGGGCAAGGCGGGGGCTGTATCCCTCGTGGCGCCGCAGGCCCCAGAGGCGCCAGCCGATCCGGTGGCGGAAGAACCAGCGGCCCAACCAGCCACCCTGCTGCCCAAGCCCCACTTCCTCGACGGGATTGAATGACACAAGGCCCGCCACCCAGGTGGCGGGCCTCTTTTCACAGGCCACCTTGCAAGAAGCCCGCCTTCACACAATCACCCGGCGTGATGGATTGCAGATTCACCCCCGAGAACCCGTCCTGGTCGGCATTGCCCGAGGCCGCCGAGGGTCCCGGGACAGGCGTGGCAAAGCGGGCGGCGGCGTAGCGCTGCTGGATGTCGTGTGCATCCGCATTGCCCTCGTTGCCAAACGTGGGAATCCGGCCCGGGTTGGGGCCAGACATCGCGCCCACGCGGGGTGGATCGTAGTCGCTGTTGCCCGCGTTGGGCGGGGGCGTGGGGCGGGCCCCCATCGCCAGGGTGGCACAGCGGGAGGCTATGGCCCCGCGATCGGCCATCAAGACATTCTGCCCCCCAGGCATCTCTGCCCAGGCGGGAACCGACAAGCCCAGGGCCAACACCGGGGCCACAAAGAGGCGCATGATCGTCTTCCTTCTGCCAAACGCGCGCGCCGCCAGTCCGAAAAACACCCCGCGTAGGCACCAGGTTCCCGCCGCCACTACACCGCCGCGTGAGGCCTGCCCGTGTGCGCGCGCGGGGGACCCGGCCCACGCCCCCACACGGACATCCCTTATGCACCTGCTCCCTGCGCCCCCAACGCCGCCCCCCAGCGCAACCTGGTCATGGCCCGCATCGGGCGTCCACGCCGGACAGGCCGGTTTCGCGCTGTGCCAGATCGCACGCGAAGACCCGCTGCTGGGCCTGCCCGCAGACGGCTGGGCACGCCGCCTGGGCCAGCCCCGCGGGCCCGATCCGGACGCCCACGATCTGGCCGATGGCCACACCGCCTGGGTGTTTGGCGATCACACCGCCCTGATCGCCACCCCCACCCGCCTCTACCCCACCCCCGTCGCCCTGGAGCGGGGGACCGTGAGCGCCACCATCCTCGCGCTGCGTGCCGCCGCCGCCCTCCTGGCCCCCAGCGCGCCGCTCCCCATCGCCACCTCTCGTGCGCAGCTGCCCACCCACCACCTGGCCTGCTGGGCGCCCCTGCTGCCACCCGATCCCACCAGCGCGCCCATCCAGGCCCTGGGGCAGGCGCTCGACACCCTCTGCACCGGGCTGGTGTTCCCCCAGGTGCTCCCCTTGGTGGCCGGCACCCATCCTCCCCACGAGATCACCCTCACGATCGACAGCGCCACCATCAAAGGCCATGGCCCGCGGGCCTGCACCCTGGATTGGGGCGGGCGCATCCTGCCCACGCTGCCCCGCCCCCTCCGCCATGCCCTGGTCACATGGAGCCAAGATCTGGCACAGGCCCTCTTCGCGGGGCGCCTGCCCGGTGTGGCGCCCGAGAACCTCCTGGCCCAGCCCTACCGGATGGCCCTGGGGAGCCCCATTCCCTGTGTGCCCAGCCCCACCACGCTCACCACGCACAGATGGAAGGCCGGACAGGTGGCCGCCACCCCCAGCGCCCACACCGTGCTGGCCGCCACCACCACCATCGCCACCCTTGGCGTGCCCACCCCCCACCTTCCCGACTAGGAGCCTCCGATGCGCCTGCTTGCCCTCGCCCTCACTCTCCTCACCACACTCTCGGCCAGCATCGCCCATGCCGAGCCGCTGGCCCCGACCACCACCGACACCTTTGACGCCACGATGGCCGCCAGCATGGCCTTCACCGAGGCCACCATCGCCCACAACCAGGCCGAACACCCCAGCCGCGACGCGCTGCTGGCGCGCATCACCGCCCTGGAGGCGGCCACCCAGGATCCGGCCATCGGCCCCCAAGAGCGCGCCGCCATCCGCGCCGCGCTGGAAGCCTGGCGCACCCACACCACCACCGCCACCGACACCCCGTCCTTGAAGGGATACTGGGAGGCGCTCTCCGATGTCCTTGTGGCGTGGAAAGCGGTCGATCCCACCTTCATCGATCGCCGCCCCCGCCCGTAGCCCGAGGCCCCTCTGTGCGCTGCCCGTCCTGGGACCAGGCAGCACACCGAGCGCCCACGTGCGTTTAAGCCCCCCAAAACTGGCCGCCCAATGGGGGCTTCCGGCCCTGCCCATCGTGTAAGCCCGGTCCAGGAGCCATCGCCCAGCGCATGGCCCCAGCACCGGCCTTTTGGAGATCCCTATACCCCTCTACCTCTGGCGCTCCGCCGCCTTGCAAAACTACGCCCCCGGCCACATCATCGCGGTCGGCGATGACATCGAGGCCGCGCGGGCCGCCGCGCTGGCCCACTATGCCCTTTATGATCGCGACCAGCACTGGTGGTGCGACCCGGACACGATGGACGAGGACGACCGCGCCGAGCAGGCGGAGCGCCATGCGGCCTTTGTGGCCGATCTGGCCGCAGATCCCGAAGAGATCACGGGCGGCGCCGTCCTCATCAAGGGATCCGAGTGATGGACGCCGCCCAGGACCTGATGGACGCGCTGGCCCAGGGCCACCGCATCCTGGATGGCGCCACGCCCGCCACGGGCCGCTGGCCCGCCAACCGCGACCTGCTGGTGGCGCGCGCCGATACCCACCCCTGCGGCGCCCTCGCGCCGTGGTCGGGGGCAGGGCTTTCTGCCCACGCCGCCCTCGCGCTCACCACCGCCCACCAGCAAGCCCAGGCCGCCATCGCCGCGCTCAACACCCCCCCTCTCCCCCAAGGCCGCGCCCTCGAGGCGCGCGTCTGGCACGATGGCCGCCTGTCGGTGATGGTGCTCGAAGGGGGGGCCTACAGCGTGGCCGAGCACGGGCTCTCCCACGCACAGGCCTGCGCGCTGGTGCGCGCGCTTCTTTCCTCCTTTGCCAGGCACGCCGCATGACCTTCCCCCCCCACCAGCCCACCTCCGTCCACACCCCCACCGGGCCATCGCCCTACGCCACGCCACAAGAGGCATTCGCCGCCATCGAGCCCCACCTGCGGGCGCTCCACACCCTCTTGGGGCCCGCCCAACGGCGCAAAACAGAGGCCATCTTCCTCACCACCTCCGGCCCAGGCCGCGAGGTGTCGGGCATCTACCAGCGCCCCGACACCGCCCACGCCGCCATGGCGACAGCCCAGGAAAGCCAGGCGCTCTGCCACGCCATCGCCACCCTCCAGGACGCGTTCCGCGACAGCCCCTTCGGCGCCAATACGCCCGATCTGGAACTGCGGCTGGAACAGCTGGCCTCCGGCAAATGCCGCATCCAGCTCAAGGCCCCCAACGCCACCTATGTCAATCCCACCTACGGCAAGCCCGCCGCGTCCATCCGGCACTTGCAGGTGGCGCTGGATGCCTGCACGCGCGTCCAGCCCAGCACCGCACGGCGGCGCTGGATGGTGTGCGCCGATCCCGGCAACGCCTTCTCCGCCGCCAGCCTCGAAGACGCGGTGCTGCTGGCTCAGGCCTTTTACCAGCCCGAGCATTACACCGCGCTGTGCGAAGGCCGTCCCGCCGGGCAGTCCTTGCCCTTGGCCGAGATCTTCACCGATCTCTCGGCCGTGCGCGCCCGCATCCCCCACCACCTCGCCCAATACGCGCCCGTCCCCCAGGACGGGTGATCCTGGAAAGACCGACCTATGGACGACATCCGCCCCCACTTGGACACCTTGCACCGTGCCTTGGACGACATCCACGCCGTCCTGGATCCGCAGGCCAACCCCGAGGCGTCCCCACCACGCCGCGACCAAGTGGGGGCCTTCTTGCTCCCCAAGGGCGGACGGTGGATCTTCCGGCCCACAGGCACCCCCACACTGACCGCCCACGCCCGCCTGGCCCTGGATCGCGCCACGGCCACCGCCACCCAGGCGCGCGAGGCCATAGACCAGGCATGGGCCCGCACGCCCTTTGTCCAAAACAATCCCCACTGCTTCTTTTCGCTGCACACCTACGGTGGTGGCCGTGCGCGGCTGCACATCCGCACCCACCAGGGCGCGCTCATCGACACCAACACCGAGCCGTTTGCCGTATGCATGGACCACCTGGCCCTTGTCACGCATGCCTTCACGCTGGCGCAGCGTGCCACAGGCGCCCCCCGAATCTGGAACACCACCACCAACACCTACCTGGCGCCCATCCACGCCCCCGGGCCCGAAGACGCCCTACTGGTGTTGTGCGCGCTGCGCCAGCACGAATACTTCGCCGCCCTCACACAAGGCCACCACATCGAGGAAGGATTCTCGCTGGTGGAGATCCTGCCCGATGTGGCCCATATTGCCGCCTCGATCCCCGCCCACCTGGCCCGGCAAGATTACGCGCACGTCCAGCGATAAGCACCCACCTGCCGCCGATCCCCTGGCCACTTGTGATCTCCCCCACCCCTCGCACGCCCGTGGCCTTCATTGGGGGCGCGCCGCGGCGGGAGGTCCAGGGCGAGAGGATCGTCCGCGTCCTCGGAGACACGCCATGAGCGCCCACCTGCTGCTGGCCTTCCAAGCCGCCCTGTCGGGGCACCACCACGGCCCCCTGCCCGAACCAGTCCCCCAGATGCTGGCCCTTTGGCACAGCCTGCACACCGCGCCCCTGGGCGCCAAGATCATCCTGGGGACCCTGGGTGGGCACACCGTGCACACCCAGTGGCGCCACGGCCACGCGCTGCGCGACGGGCCCACCTTTCCCCTGCATGGGGATGCCGATGCCTGGCGGCGCGCGCTGGCCGGGCTGGAGGCCCACCAGGCCGGCCAGTGCGCCATCCCGCCCAGCGATCCCGCCTGGACACACGCCAACCACACCACCACCCTCCGGGGACAGGACCGCCAGGCCACCGTCCTCTTCCACGGCACCGCCTGGGTCACCGCGCACACGCTCCTCACCTCCCAGCCCGTCGTGGCGGTGGCCCCCTAGCCACCCGCAGGCCCGCGCCGGGCCGCCCCACAGGAGGGCGGCACCGCGCCAGCCCCACCGCAGGACAGACCCATGGCCACCCTGACCCCGCTCCTCTACCTCCACCACCCCTTGCTCGACAAGATGGCCATCACCCGCCCCCATACCCCAGCAGGGCCCATGCTCATCGCGGCCACCGGCGCCACACAGGCCTGCCGCGTCATCACCCCCACCACGGCTGATGAGGAGGGCATCGGCGCGGCGGTGGAGCGGTTGGGCTATACACGCGCAGGCACCGTGTCGGCCACGTCCCTCCTGCGCGAGTTTTTGGGCATACGCCCCATCGGGGGCTGGACGGGCGCCGCCCAAATCCTGGTCGCCACCCCCACCAGCACCGCCCTTGTCACCGCACAGACGGTCTTGGAACCGGCCTGCCCACAAGCCGTCCATACCCACCACCGATGGTGGCTGGGGCGCGCCTGCCTCATTGCGGCCTCCTCCAAGCCGCGCACGGGGCAGGACTGGGCCGGCGCACCGGCCAGCATCGCACAGGATTTCATCCTGCCGGTCTTTCGACTCGCAGCCCCGGGAGAAAGCGCCCACACCCGCCTGGCCGACACCACCACCATCGCGGAAGACCTCAAGCTCCTGGCCCAGCACGTGGCCCGCGGCCTGTCCTACCCGCGCCCCTTTGGGGGCCTCACGGCCCTGCGCATCGCTACCCCTTGAGCACAGAGAGCCCCATGGCCGCCCCACCCCCAACGCCCCTGCTCTACACCCGCCCGGCCGTGTTTGCCACCGCAGAGCTCGAACGCCCCCAGATGCCCGACACCCCCACCCTCGTGCGCGCCGGCCAGGCACCCCACAGCTACGACATCTTCACCACCCAGGGCGTGCATACCCACGACAGCCACGCCACCGCGCACCACCTCGGGCTCTTGCAGATCTCCACCAATGGCGGTGAGCCCTTCCATCCCGCCCCGCTGATCTCCGCCCTCCTCGACCCCCCTCGCATCGTTGGCGGATGGCGCTCATTTCCCCAGATCGTCGTATATACCCCGCAGGGCCGGGCCAACATGGATGCAATATCCTGCCTCAAGGAGCAGTGCACCCACCCCGATTATGCCCATACCCCCCATGACTGGTGGATGGGACGGGCATGCCTGCTGGGCCTGCCAACCCAGCCAGTGGAGGGCCAGCACTGGCGCGGCGCGCCCGCGGCCCTCCACACCACCCCCATCCTGCCGGTCTTTCGCCTGCCCAACAGCCAAGACAGCGCACACGCCACCCTGTGCGATTCCTTGGCCATCGCCCAAGACCTCGCCCTGCTGGCCCAGATCACCGCCCGTAGCCTTTCCCACCCCCGCCCGTTTGGCACACTCGCTGCCCTCCACACCGTATCCCCATCCGCTTGAAGAGGCCCCATGCCCGGTTGCAATTACACCGGCCCCCACTTCGGGGCCCATTACGACGACGCCACCTGCATCGATGGCTACCTGTGGGATCTCGATTCAGGCGAGGACGGGATGCTCTCCTCGGGGGGCGATATGCCCTGCCCCGCCTGCAACCTCGAGCGGTGGGTGGCCGAGGCCGCCGAAGAGGCCCACAATGGCGCGCTCAACTCCCACCTGGAAGACGACGAACCCTACCGCTGGCTGTCGCGCGTGCTCCTTTCGCCCCTGATGCGCAGGCTGCACGGGACCAAGGCGCTGGAGCACGCGGGCAAGGCCGGCCTGTTGAACGTGCCGTGGTACGGCGATGAGGGCACCGATGTGCACGACGATCCCCTCGCGCGCATCGCCTGGCCCTGGCCGCTGCCCGACACCTGCATCGCGGCCCTCACCGCCCATGAGCGCCTGGCGATGGAGCACGCCCTGTCCGGCGTGCCCGCCCCCGAAGGCTTTGTCCCTGACGCCCAGGGGCGCCTCCTTGGCCCCTTGCGCCCCGCAGATCTGTGACTATCTTTCGCCCATGGACCATTCCATCGCCTACCTCCTCACCAACAGCCAGGACGCGCTCGAGCGCCTCCATGACGCGGCGCTCTTTTACGCCCTCACCCAGGCCTTCGGCGAGGCCATCACCGGCCATGACGGCTGGCAGCGCATGCCCGATCCGGGCCTGTCCGTGTGGGGCAGCGATCCCCACGGCCTGTTGCCCGAACGCCACGCGGCGGACCGGGCCGTCTATACCCACCCCGCTGCCGCCCCCTTCCTGGGCGCGGTGCAGGCCTCGCTGGACGAGGCGGAGGCGGCCATGCGCGCCGTGGCCAGCCTCGGGATGGGCATCACGCTGCGCAACCTCGCCCGCCCCAACCAGGCGCTGCGCCACGGCGAGAACAGCGATCGCTTCGCCCAGCACCACAGCGCCATCACCTGGTCGACAGAACAGGACCCCACCTACCTCATCCACCCCTACAGCGGGGGCACCTTCCCCCGCCGCCTGCTCGTGGTGGCGGGCCAGATCGTGGCCCACACGCCCCTGTCCTACCATGCCACGTCCCCGGCCTTCCTCTCGGAGGCCGAGGCCGCGCACACCACCTCCCGCGACATCTTCCAGCCCCTCATCCCCCACCCCCAGCCCGCGCTGATCACGGCCCAACTGGACCTGGGGGCCGCCTTCTTGCGGGCCGTCCCCCTGGCCCATGGGGCGCTCGACATGGGCATCCACCACGGGCCCCAGGGCCCGGTGGCCGTGCTGGACGAGATCCACGCCGGCCCACCCGGCGCCTTTTCCCCATTCTGGGCCCCCCTGACGCCCTACGCCCACGCCCTCGCCCACACCTGGCCCTTTTGACACCGGAGATTGCTATGCAGACCACCGCCAAAGCCACCGCCGCGCCGCACATCGATGCCGGCCTGCGCGCCCACATGAACCGCGTGTATGCCCTGATGGGCGGCGCGCTCGCCCTCACCGGCACCATCGCCTACCTCATCGGCTCCAACCCCGCCCTGATGGCCGCCATCTTCGGCACCGGGTGGCAGTGGGCCGCCATCCTCGGCCCCTTCGCGCTGGCGATGGTGCTGATGTTGACCATCAGCCGCCTCTCCGTGGGCGTGGCCACCGCGCTCTTCATCGCCTACTCGGCCGGGATGGGCGTGTCGATGAGCATCATCTTCGCCGCCTACACCGAGGCCTCCATCGCCCAGGCCTTCGGCATCACCGCCGTCTCCTTCCTGGGCCTGTCGATCTACGGCTACACCACCCAGAAGAACCTCAGCGCGATGGGCGCCTTCTTGATCATGGGCCTGTTTGGCCTCATCATCGCCACCATCGTCAACATCTTCATCGGCTCCTCGGCCCTCGATTTCGCCATCTCCGTGCTGGGCGTGGTGATCTTTGCGGGCCTCACCGCCTACGACACGCAAAAGATCAAGACGACCTACCTGTCCGAGCGGGGCGATGGCACCCATGAAGGCCGCCTGGCCGTGATGGGCGCGCTCACGCTCTACCTGGATTTTGTCAACCTGATGCTGTATATCCTGAAACTGATGGGCCAGCGCAAATAACGCCGCCCGTCCTTCGGGTTTTGCCACCCTGTCCCATCCCCTTCGGGGGATGGGATTTTTTTGTGGAAAATTCGTCAACAAACCACCCCAGCCTTTCCAGAGCATATGCCTGGGACACTATGTGCAGACCATACACCCCCACCGCAGAGGACGGATGCCGTGCCCTTGACCCTCACCCCCACCGGCACGCCCGGTGCCCGCGTCTCGGACGCCATGTTTGGCGCCAACACGCTCGCCCACATCAACACCATCAACGAGGGCCTGGACCGTACGATCGGCACCTTCGGCATCTCCACCATCCGCTGGCCCGGCGGCTCGGTGTCGGAAAACCACTTCGATCCCAAAAACCCCGACGTGCCCCTCCCCGTGAGTCGCGATCCGGACGAAAAGTCCGTCTTCAAGGACACCGTGATGACCTTCACGGACACGATGCAATGGGCCGCCGCCAACAAGACGGGCATCAGCCTCGTGATCCCGACCCGCCATTTGCTGACCGACAAGGGGACCATCGACCCCCAGGGCGTGGCGGACATGCGCGCCTTCCTGACCGATGTGCTGGCCAAGGGCGGAAAATACGCCGACGCCGCCATCGCCTCCATCGAGATCGGCAACGAATACTGGGGGACCCAACTGACCGCCGCCCAGTACGGGGCCATCGCCAACACCCTGGTCGGCGTCATCGATGCCGTCATCACCGCCACCAAGCCCGCGGTCACGCCCCAGATCCTCGTCCAGCAGGGCACCGCCTACGGCGTCGACAACCTGGCCGGCGGGCAGTACGCGCACCTCTCCTGGGGCGACAAGATCCGCCAGGCCAACGCCGACATCATCGCCCAGCTCTCCCCCGAGTCCAAGGCCAAGATCGACGGGGCCATCTCGCACTTCTACTATGTCGATCGCGACGCCAACATGGGCCACCACACCTCTGATCCCTGGTCGGAGCGCATGGTGCAAGACATGTGGCGCAAGGCCGGCCTCGCCGATTCGGTCCATTTCACCGAGTGGAATGTGCGCATGCGCGACGGCATCGCGGCGGGCGAGCCCAATTTCGCCGCCGGCGGCATCCTCATTGAGCAGTTCGAGATCATGATGCGCATGAACCCCGGCGCGGCCTATATCTGGCCGGTCAACCAGAGCACCAACAACGACCTGGCCGGCCCCACCAACTCCGATCCGGGCAAGCTCTCCATCAACGGCGCGGCCTTCAAGCTGCTCTCGGATCACACCCGCGGGATGGCCTACCAGGAGATGAACGTCGAGGCCGACGCGCGCTTTGAAAGCAGCCTCTACACCAGCCCCACCGCCGCCGTGGTCTTCATCTCCGAGTCGGCCGGCAAGACCCTCGCGGACACGCTCGATCTGCGCGCGCTGCTGCCCGCCAAACCCCCGGGCACCCGCCTGGTGGTCACCATCGAGGAGATCACGCGCGACGAATCCATGGACCCCTTCGTGGGCAAAGGCTCAGGCGCGCGCATCACCAAGGTCTTCGAGGGCAGCACCGGCCACCTGGGCGCCATTCCCCTCCACCTCTCTCCCTATGAGATCGCCGCCATCCGTATCGAGTGGGTCGCCCCGCCCGCCATCCGCGACACCAAGGCCGCCCTGGTCACCGGCACCGCCCGCGAAGACGTCCTCATCGCCGGCCACCTCCACCAGCACCTCCAAGGCGGCGGGGGAGATGACCTTATCCGCGGCGCGCACGGCCACAACTCCCTGCGGGGCAACGCCGGGCATGACAGCATCACCGGCGAGGGCGGCAACGACTCGCTGTTTGGCGACGATGGCCATGACACGCTGGACGGGGGCGTGGGCAACGACACGCTCTATGGCGGCACCGGCAACGATTCGCTCGTCGGGGGTGCGGGCGAGGATCGCCTGTATGGCGAGATCGGCAACGACCTGGTGTGGGGCGACGCGGGCGGGGACAATCTGTATGGCGGCGCGGGGCACGATATGCTCTATGGCGGCCAACATACCGACCGGCTCTTTGGCGACGAGGGTAACGACACCCTCTGGGGCGGCACCCACAACGACAGCCTCTATGGTGGGGTGGGCAACGACAGCCTCAACGGCGAGGACGGCAACGACCAGATCTGGGGGGAGGCCGGCAACGACTTGCTGCGCGGCGGGACAGGCCATGACGCCCTCTATGGGGGCGACGGCAACGATCGCCTCTGGGGTGGTGCCCACAATGATACCCTCTACGGCGGCACCGGCAACGACCAGTTGTGGGGGGACGACGGCACCGATCGCCTCTACGGGGACACCGGCAACGATGTCCTGTATGGCGGCGCCGGCAACGATGTCCTCACCGGCGGCGGCGATCACGACCGCCTGTTTGGCCAGGCCGGCAACGACGTCTTGTACGGCGATGCCGGCAACGACATCCTGGTGGGCGGCGGCAACACCAACACCCTGTATGGCGGGGCGGGCAACGACACCTTCTACTTCGGCCACACCAGCCACGCAGAGGGCCGCGCCGCCACCTCCTATGTCCGGGGCGGCACGGGCAAGGACCTGTTTGTCTTCTCCGGCACTTCGGGCTGGACCGGAATCCAGGACTTTGAGAACGGGATCGACAAGATCCGATTCAGTGATCCGAGCGTCAAAAGCATGGCGGATCTCGACATCTCCGCCCATGGCGGGGGCAAGAACACCCTCATCACCTACGATGGCGGCACCCTCCGGCTCGATGGCACGCCCATGGCCCATATCGACGCCACAGACTTCCAGTTCTAGGCCTACTTCAGGCTGGTCTTTGCACCCCAAAGGGGCCTGTCTCCAGACAGGCCCCTTTTCTACGGCACCGTCCCGCATAGAGAGGCCGGCACAAAGTGCCCCCTACCCCCTTTACAACCCGACCGCGCGGCCCACATAGGTTCTAGCCATTCCGGAGCCTCGCCATGACCCCACCCACCCAGATCCGCTTCTCCGACATCACACACAACCCACCGCTCCAGCCGGTCACCCGCCTTTCCAGCCCCAAGGCCCGGGTGATAGGATGGACCAAAAAGACAGCCGTATCGTCCAAAAAGCCCTTCACCATCATCGCCCCCGGAGACACCCATACCTTTCCAAAAGGCACCTCCATCGAGCTGGTGGATGAAGACCAGGACGTCTACAAGATCCACGCCTATGCCAAAACATCGGTCACAGGGCCCGCCATCGTGCGCACCCAAAAGATCTGCAAAAAAGCCCCGGATTTTCGGGCCCGTCTATACGAGCCGTTTTCGAACATCCCGCGGGGTGCTTTCGCCGTCCTGGCGGGTTTCGTGATGCTGGTGCACATGTTCGCCCTTCTGGAACCACAAATAGCCCCCGTCCTCTTCTTGTTGTACCTGTTCGCCATACCCATCATGCTCGTCTCTGTCATACAGGCCTGTGAGACACAGCCCTGTCAAACAGATTTGACCCTGAAGCCGCCCGTGCTTTCCCCAGCGCCACAACAGACACCGATCCCCCAAGACAATGGCCTGCCGTTGCGTGAAGCCTTCCCATCCTAAAGGACGGGTTTTGTGGAGCGGCACGCGGATTTCCATGCCCTTACCTCTCCCTTCTTGCTCCACCACCGGATAAGGATCCAAAAAGACAGCGTGCGTAGACACCCGCCAGTGGCGTGAAGGACACCCCAAATTACCAAGACCCACATCAGCAGGGGCCGTTCCAAGACCACAACCGGTGGTTGGTCTTGGGGCGGCCCCTTGCCTGTGCAACCCCAAAGGGGCCTGTCTCCAGACAGGCCCCTTTTCTACGGCACCGTCCCGCATAGAGAGGCGGGCGCAAAATACCCTCCGCGCCCTTTACAGCGCGACCGCGCGGCCCACATAGGTTCCAGCCATTCAGGAGGTATCCGCATGACCCAGCCCACCCAAATTTTGTTGTCTGAACTCCGCTCCCCCGCAAAGCCCAAAAGCCTGACCCACGTGGCCGGCCCCAAGGTCCGTAGGATGGGGTGGACGAAAAGCACCGCCGTCTCCCCAAAAAAGCCGTTCACCATCATCCCTTCCGGACACACCCATACCTTCCCAAAAGGCACGGCCATCGAAATCCTGGACGAAGATCACGACGTCTTCACCCTCCATGCCCATGCCAAGACACAGGTGACCGGGCCGGCCATCGTGCGCACCCGAAAGATCAGCAAAAAGGTTCCCTCCTTTCTTGCGCGTATGTGGGAGCCATTGGAGAACCTCCCCCGCCTTATGCTCGGCGGCGCGGCCGGGGGGGGCGATCTTGTTGCACGTGGGCACCATTCTGAACCCCGAAATCGCCGACGCTCTCTTCTTGTTCTACTTCGTAGGCGCATGTTTCTCTTGCCTTGGCATCACCCATGCCGCGGATTCCAAGCCACAGCCCTACGAAAAAACCCTGGCGGCACCACCCCTTCCCCACACCACCCAAGAGGCATCCATCCCACAAACAGAGGCCTCACCCGCGCCCTGACGTAGTCCACCACCTTCGCGCCCAACACCACAAGCGGGGCCGCCCCAAGACTAAAACCCATGGTTGATCTTGGGGCGGCCCCGCGCCCGTTTTCCTCCTGGATACCATCGTTCCCCCTTGATCCCTGCACGCCAGCCCCCTGATCAAAGGCCTGCCCCATGAGCTTTGACACGCTGCAAGATATCGCCAGGCCCCTCTGGGAGGCGGCCGAAACCTTCCTCACCATCGGGGGCGGGTATCCCCGCACTAGCAGGCCCTACGATCTCCCCCTCGACTGGGCGCTGGCAGGCCTGCTCTGCCTGCCCGTTGTGGCCTGCGCGGGGATGCTGGCGACCAGGCGGCTGGATCGGCGCGTGCGCCAGGCCATGGAGTCCGGACGCAGCTCTTGGCATGCCATGGGCTGGGCCTGGGCTGGCGCCCTCCTGGTGTGCCTGCTGGCGCTGCACACCATCGCCATCAACCCGTTCTCGATGCGCCAGCACGTGTTTTCTTCCTTCTCCTTTACCGCCTCGGTGGCCGCCGACCAGTCCTATGTGCTGGTCAACCACCCCCTGCACAGCTACGCGGTGGTGCTGATCCACGCGGCCGGCGCGATCCTCGTGGCACCCTTGTGGCTCTTCTTGGCCATCGCCGGGGGGCTTTATGCGCTGGTGGGCAGTGACAGCAGCACCGCCATCACGATCTATCTCAGCCTTGCTGGGATCACCACCCTGGCGGCCTGCATATGGCGGCCGATGCGCGCCATGATCTGGGGCATCGTGTTGGCCCTCGCGGCCAACGCCATCTTCATGCCCATCGTATTCATGGTCTTGTGGCTGCTGGGCAAGGCGCTGTTCGCCGCGCTGCCCTTCATCATCGCCCTCGTCTGGGCGGGCTTTATGGCCGGTGGTCGACGCCGGGCCTGATGCGCAAAACACCCATAGGCGGGGATGGGTATCCAGAGCCCATTCCCGCCTATGGCCGTCCACCTCCATCCCACAGGATGCCCCCATGCCCATACACGCCCTCGCCATCGATCGCCTCCAGCCGCCCAGCCCCGCCTTTTTGCAGGCCATCGCCGCCGCCTGCACGCGCTTCGATACCGTCCTCGTGCTCGTCTCGGGCGCCGCACGCCCCCGCGACTGGCGCTACCCGCTGTCCTGGCAAGAGCGCGTGGAGGCGCTGCGCGCCGCCGTCCCCGCCCCCAACCTGACCGTGCTGCCCCTCATCGACACCCTCTATGACGACGGGCTATGGGTGGCCCATGTGCGCCGCTGCCTCGAGGCCCACGCCCGCCACAGCGGCGCACAGGGTGCCCCCGTCCTGCTCGTGGCCCCCGGAAAAGCCGGCCAGGCCATGGGCCGGCTGTTCCCGGATTGGCAGACCCAAGAGGCCCTGCCGGGCCCCGATCCCCTGGCCCTGACCCGCCTCTACCAGAGCGCGCCGGGTGCAGAAAACGGGCCCTTTGCGGCCCTCGCCCAGGAGGCCACGCAGGCGGCCCAGGAGCGCGCCCGCTGGCAGGCGGCCGAAGAGGCCCTGGGCTACCCCATCCCCCTCAACACCGTCGATGCCGTGGTGGTGCAGTCCCACCACGTCTTGCTGGTGGAGCGGGAGGCCGGCAGCATCGGGGCGGGCCTGCTGTCGCTGCCGGGCAGCTTCATCGCCCAGGGCCAGACCGCGCTCGACACCATCCTGGCCACACTGCGCACCAAGGCGGGCCTGGACATGCCCCTCGGTGCCCTCTCTGGGCGACTGGCGCAGCGCCGGGTGTTTGATCACCCCGAACGCGATCCGCGCGGCTGGATTCGCACCGAGGCCTTTGTCTTCGATCTGCCCGCCTCGGGGCGGATGGAAGCGGCCAAGCGCGCGCAATGGGTACCCCTCGCCGCCCTCGACAGCACGCGCCTGTTTGCCGATCACGGCGACATCATCCAGGCCTGCGTGCGGGGCGTCATCCCCCCGCAGGACGCCCTGCTGCGGGCGGCCCGCCCATGACCGGGCGGGCCTACGCCATCGGCGTGGGGGCGATCCCGCTGGGCCACACCGCCCCCTCCCCCGCCTGATCGCCGCCTTTGGCGAGGGCATCCAGGCCCTGCGCGTGGTGCTGCCCAAACCCCACCAGATCCGCCACAGCATCGCGATACTGAGGCTTCAGTGACACCCCTTCCCAGGCCGGCGGCCCCTCCCCCATGCAGGGATGGAGGGGCCGCTGGCCTTTTCCCTGTATCCTCCCCATTTATCCCAAGAGGCCCGCCCCATGTGCATGCCCGTCTTGATCCGTCGCCCCGCCGTGGTGGTGGCCTGTCTGCCCTGGATCGCCGCAACGGCCGCCCATTTCTGGGGGCTGTGGGGCCAGCCCGGGGGCCTGGGCAGCCTGCTGCTGCTGGCCTCCGTCGTGGCCCTCGCCATCACGGTCGCCGTGGTGGCGCGCAGCGCCACGCTCACCATCATCCGCGCACCGATGCTGCTGGCCCTGTTTCCCCTCCACGCCCTGGCCCTGATCTGGGACGCCCTGCCCGACGCCGCCCCCACCCTGGGCGTGCTGATCCTGTGGATCCTGGCCGCGCGCATGCCCGACTGGGCATGGATGCCCATCCAGGCGCGCGTCTGGGGCTATGTCGATCGCGACATGCTGGATACATGGTGCCGCGACCAAGGCGATCTCTGGCAGGCCTTCGCCGAACAGGCCGATGTCACCCACACGCCCGGCACGCCTTTCACCGTATACGCCACCTTGGCCCCTGCAGGCCCGTTCAGTGGGCCCATCCTCATCGATCTGGCGCTGCGCTACACCCACAACACCCACAATACCCTGCGCGCCGATGCCAACCCCACCACCCAGCGCATCGAGGCGGATCTGCTGCGCCGCGTGCGGGGCTGGGTGGGCGGACGGGCGCTGATGAAGATGCAGGTGGGCTTTGACTTCACCCCCACCACCAGCGCCCATGCGCGCCTGGCCAAGGCCGCACAGGCCAACAAGGGCCCCGTGTGGCCAACGCCCCAAAAGGCCGGCATCAGCCCCGCCGGCCTCTCCACCCTCATCACCGGCCTGCTGGTATGCGTGGCCACACTGTGGGTGAACGTGGCCCTCACCCCGACCCCCAAGCCGCCCCTTGATCCGGCCCGCCTGGACACCCCCCATTTTCAGGCGCTGGAGGGCACCCCCCACCCGTTGCCCCTCGCGGTCGCGCGCCGCTTCCATGAGGGCGCCACAGCGGGCGCCCTCTACCCGGCCCAGACCGAAGACCGGCGGATGGTCGTGTGCATCACCACGCCCGTGGGCACCTACACCTACGCGGGGCTCTACCGGCCCGGCAGCCCGGAACTGCACCCCCTCGCCACGCCCACGGCCGAGCGGCTGTTTGCCCAAAACCCCTGCGCGCAGCGCGCCCCAACCTGACACGAAGGCCCCAGCGCCCCACCCCCATTGCCCCGCAACGTTCCTCACACCACGAAGGCGCTCATGATGATACCCTGGCTGTCCATTGGCCTCCTGATCGCCATCAGCGCGGCCACCTTCTCGGCCTTCCTGGCCCTGGGGGCTTGGGCGGTGGTGGGCGGGCTTATCCTGTCTGTCTTGGGCGTCGCGCTGGCCACGCGCAAAGACTGTGTAGCCCTCTCGGGCGACGCCATCGTTCTGGCCATCGGCACCATCCTGCCCGCCACCATTCATACCTATGGCCTGGTGCCGGGCGTGGGACGTGGGGGCGCCATCGTCGGCGCCATCACCCTTGTGCTTATCGCCATCGGCTACGCCACCCCTCGCCTCCTCGCGTGGCGCACACGGCGCTCCCTGCCCGACATAGACGCCCGCACCGCCCACCTGCGCGCCCAGATCGCACGCGTGGTGCGCGATGCCTGCGAGCGCCACCTTGCGGCGTCTGTCCACGCCGGCACGGCGGCGCCAGACGATTGGGACGGCGCCCTTATCTTGCGCACCGTGTGGCGCAAACACGACGGGCTGACGGTCTTCATCAGGCCGCGCTGCGCATCCCTCCACGGCGTGGCCGGCCAAGCGGCCCTCCAGCGCGCCGTCACCGATCTGGCCCGCGCCGCCACCACCGATCTGGGGCCCGTGCAACGCGCCCTCTGGCGACGCTGGATGGCGCTCCACCCCTACTGGACAGACACCGTCCCCCGTTACACAGCCCACCAACGCCTCCACCTGCACGCCTACGCGCCACCCCCAGCACCCCATCCCTCCCCATAGGACCCCCCCATGGCCTCCCACGCACGCACCCTGATCACCACCCTCACCCGCGCCATGGAGGCCATCCACGCCCAGGTGCAGGCGCCCACCATCCAGCCGCGGGCCTACCACAACATCGTCTTTTCCACCGCCCCGCAGCGCGCCACGTCAACCCCGACCCACCCCTATGTGACCGGCACCTACAAAGGCACGCCAAGCGCCCACGCGGAGGTGGCCATGCGCGCCGCGGCCCACACGGCCCAAGGGGCCATCGACGGGCTGCACGCGCTGCTGCGCGACACCCCGGGCTGCCCACCCGACTGGGCCTTCGATCTGCGCGTCGAGCGCACATGGGAGCGGATGTGGGAGTGGCGCATCGCCACGCGCGAGCAGACCGTCGCCTCTGCCCACTTCTCCAAGTCCACCCAGCTGGGCACGGCCGTCGAGCGGCTGGTCTCAGCCCTGCGCGCCACGCAGTGCCCCACGCGCGCGCGGCAGTGGCGCTGGGGGCTGGAAAAGGGCACCTACCCGGCCGCCGATCCGGCCCAGGCGCTCATCGTGGGCTGCGGGCTCTATGCCCCGACCCGCCTGCCCGATCTCTTGAAAGACGGGGCCGCCCCCACCTCCATCGCCGAGGTGTATCCCCAAACCACCCTTACCCCAGCCTTGCAGGCCTGGCGCGCCAGCCGGCCGCGCCGCTAGGAGACCCGTGCATGCCCTCTGTCCATGACGCCGAGCTGCGCACCGCCCACGCGGCCCTCACCCCCGCCATCACGGCCGCCTTGTCCCACCTCGGCACCACCCAGCCTTCCTGGTCCCGCACGGCCTTTCCGGCCAAGATGGCCCTCTCGCTGACTCCCAAGGGCCGCGGCAAGATGGTGGCCGCCAAGGCCACCCGCAGCGCCCACGATCAGTGCGCGCTGATCACCGCCCGTCCGCCCCTCGAGCAGGCCTTCGCACGCTTTGCGCGCGCCATCCAGGCCATCCCAGCCCTCTCCCATCCCAGTTTTGCGCCCCGCATGCCGGTGCTGCGCACCGACACCTTTCCCCGCGCGGTCCGCATCGATATCGCCAGAAAGTCCCTGGTGGTGCGCACATGGGAGGAACAGCTCACGGCGCTGCTGGCCATCGCCGCGCGCCTCGCGCCCCTGCCCAGCAGCGCAGACGCGCCCCTGTGGCTGGTCGGCGCCAACGCCATCGCCGCACCCAGCGCGGCCCAGGCGGTGCTGGTCCATCACGTGCTCACCAAGCCATACTCCCCCCTGCCCACCCAGCCTTCCAAACTGCCCAGGGTGGCGCGCCTCGTCGAGGCCCCCACCTTGTGCAAGGACGCATGGGCCCTCGACCAGAGGTCGTGATACTCCCCGGACTCAAGATCCGGGGCTTCTTTTCCCTCAGCGGTTGGCTGCGGGCAAGTGTTTGGCTTCAGCGTTCGGGATGGGCGCGCCTGCCTCCCCCTCCGGCCGCATTTTCGGAACGGCGTATCCCTCCGCACCGTCGTGGTCAGGGGCACCCACAGGCCACCGGCCTGTGGCGTCGAGCCCCAGCAGGGCGAGCCCCAAGGCCCGGATGTTTTTGGCCGCGTTGACATCCGCGTCGTCCGTGTGGCCACAGGCCCCACAGACAAAGCGTTGGCGGTCGCGGTTCGTCTCCGCCACATAGCGGCAGGCATGACACATCTGCGATGTGTAAGCGGGGTTGACCCGCACCAGTGTCTTCCCGGCCCAGCGGGCCTTGTAGTCGGCATAGGTGGCAATCGTGCCCCACGCCACGTCCAGCATCGCGCGCCGCTGCGCGGACGAGCGGTCGCTGGGCGTCCCGTCCGGCTTCTGGGTGGCGGTCATGGCCTTGGTGTCGAGATCCTCGAACGCCAGCACATCACACCCGTCCACCAGGGCGCGGGCGATGGTGTGGGCCTGGTGGTCGCGCCTGCGTGCCAGCCGGCCCAGAAACTTCGCCACCCGGGCTTCGGCCTGTTTCAGGCCGTTGGACTTCGCGATGCCTTTGAGGCTGGCCCCCGGGGCCAGGCCGTGGGCGGCGCGCGCCGCCTCCCGCTTGTGCGCCACCACGCGGGCAAGCCGCGCCAGCCGGGCCAGGTCCTTGGCCGTGGTGGTCGTGGTCCCAAACACCCGGCCGTCGTCGCACACCACGGGGCGGGACACGTTGCGATCCGCCCCCACCACGCGCAGCGGCGTGTCGGGCAGGCCGGCCGCCCGCCGCGCGGCGGCGTCCGGGGGTGTCCCATGGACCAGCGTGTGGTGAAGGGCCGCCTGCACGGCCCGCTGTGCCTTGGGCAGCGTCTTGGCCTTCCGCTCCACCACAAAGCTGGCATGCCACAGCCCGCCCTCGCGCGTGATGGTCACGCTACGGATGCGCCCATCGAGGGGGCGGTGCAGCGCCATGCGGACCGGGCCCAGCTTGCCCGACATCCCACACTTGGGCAAGAACAGGTGGCGGGTGGTGGTCTTGTGGCTTTTGCGCGCGGTGATGGCTTTTCCCAAGGGGACCGCAGCCTCAGCTCCAGCACGCGTCAGGCGGCGGATCTGGAATTGCTCCGGCTGGGGCAAGCGGAACCGCGGGGCCTCGCTGTGGCGCCGCCACGTAGGCCGCTCGTTCTGGCCCTTGAAGAACCGCGACCAGCCATCGCCCAGATCGGCAATGGCCGCCTGCAAACACTGAGCCGGCACCGCCTTCAAGAAGGGGAAGGCTTGCTTCCAGCCAGGAAGCTGCTTGTGCAGGTCATAGGTGGACAGCCCTTTCCCCGTGGCCGCATACGCGGCCTCATGGGCCTCCAGCGCCAGGTTATACACCTTGCGGCAGCACCCCGACACCTGCAGGAAAAAGCCCTCTTGTTCGGGTGTAGGAAACAGCCGATACCGGAACGCCAGCACCTCGAGGCCCGGCGTGGAGGGCGCATCCGCGCCCATGTCCACAGGCGCACCAACCCCCGCCCCTGTGGGGCGGTCACATGCCCCCACTGGGGCACAAACAGGCGTGGTGTCAAGGCCAGTGGTCATGGCCAACATATGGGCGCATATGCCCCGACCACAAGGCCCGAGATGCCCACGCCATCACCGCACCACCAACGGCCCAAACGGCCCGCAAAACCCGCACACTCCAAGCGCTGGGCGCGGCGCGCCCACAGCGTGGCGGATCTGCACATCCACCTGGTCTTCTGCACGAAATATAGGCGTCGGGTGATCACCCCCCGCGTGTTCCAAACCCTCGCGCGCTCCATGCGCGCCTCAGCCGCCACCCTTGGGGCCGCCATCACCGCCATCGAGGCCGATGGGGATCACCTCCACGTGCTCCTCACCTTCCCGCCCCACCTGGCCATCGCCCGTTTGGTCCAGCGACTCAAAGGCGCGTCCAGCCGCGCCGTGCGTGCCCAGCGCCTGCCCGAGGTCCAGCGCGCCCTCTGGGGCCGCCACTTCTGGTCGCCCTCCTATTGTGTGGTGTCGTGTGGGGGTGCGCCGCTGGACGTCGTCAAAACCTATGTCGAAACCCAACAGGCACGGTAAATGCTCTACCACCCCCCACCGCCCGGAGGCGCCCTGCCCCGGCGCGACCCCACCAGCGTCTTTCAATCCCAAGCAGGCGTCGCCCTCGCGCGCACCTATGCCCGCTTTCCCCAGCCCGCCTATGGGCGTGTCCCACACCCGCCCGTCGGGCCCGCGCTGCACACCTTTTTGAAAGACAGCAAGGCACGCATCAACCGCGCCCTGCGCGGCGCGTTGCGCCTGGTGCGCTACCGCGACGGGAGCGCGCTCCTCATCGCCATCATGGCCAACAAGACCATCCAGATCTGCCCCGAAATCTTTGACGACACCGCCCCCAACACCGCCTTGGAGGCATGGGAGGCCACCGATTGGTCCGTGTCGGCGCCGCAGGCATGGGGCTACGAGTCGGCGGAGGCCCGGCCCGCCCTGTGGATGCCAGACCGGCCGCTGTTGTGCGCGCGCACCTGCGATCTCTACGGCCAGGTCTGGGGCCAGATCCTGCTGGCGATGGGCGCGCCGTTCGAACGCCACTGCCACATCCCCGCCCTGGCCCCCACCGCCAGCGGGCATTGGTCGCTCCTCGACACCCTTCCCCCCACGCAGGCAGAGGCCGCCCGGGTGGCCATCTCCGCGCTGGCGGCAGCGGGCACACTGCGCCCCCACGATCTCCTGTTCGTCAACGAGTGGGACACCACCACCCACACCCTCCACCTCCCTGCCCCCGCCACCCGCCACTCCCACCTCCAACAGGCCAAAGAGGGGATGGCGTGGATGGCCAAGGCCCACACCATCCCCTCCTTTTGGGCGCCAGACCCGCCCGGCATGTAAGGACCCCCAATGCACCCGCTCGACACCCTGCTGGAGCCTTGGCAGGCGGCCGCCCAGGCCCTCACCACCAAAAACTCCTGCCTCGCCCTCTCCTTTGCGCCCCACCGGGTGTGGATTCACCCCTCCCTGGAGCGCGCCAGCGCCCACCACCAGGTCCGCATGGCCCAGATCCAGCACCAGATGGCCCCGTTTTGGGAGCCGCTGCGCCGCCTGTGGCCCACCGCCGACCGCCCCGATGTCGCGCTGCTGTGCTTCACCGGCGAAAAGGCAAAGGTGTGGACCCTGTCGGCCAGCGCGTGGCGGGCCACGCAGCCCGACACAGACACGCAGGCACCCACCAGCTTCCACCAGCACGGCCCCTCCGCCGCCCAGCTCCTCGCACAGGCCGAGCAGTGGGCCCAGGCCACGTTTCCACAAAAAATATCCAAGCCCTGCAGCGCGTAGGCAAAAACCTGCGCACGCCAAAACACCCTGCTGGCAAGAAGCCGCGCAGGGTTGGGTGTGTGTTTGAGGACACACCTATAAAGGCCCCACTTGTGTCGAGCCTGAAACGACACAAGAGAACACCCCTTGAAAACCTTTGCCTCCGAAGTGGCGCTGGCCCTCTCCTTGATGGGATCGCCCGATGCTCCACCCCCGAGCGATGCCCTGGTCCGCGAGACCATCTGCATGGCCCGCAACATCTACCACGAGTCCCGCGGGGAAAGCCCCCAAGGCCAGGCCGCCGTGGCGCATGTCGTACTTAACCGCGTCAAGGAGGATGGGTTCCCAAAAACTCCATGTGGCGTTGTTTTTCAGCGCAGCCAGTTCTCCTGGACCGCGCGCGGCGCCAACAGCTACCCCCAGGAATGGGGCGCCTATGAGCGCGCCATGCAGGTGGCCGTCAAGGCCATGGCGGGCGATCTGCCCAACCCCGTGGGCGACGCCACCTACTTCCACGCCGCCCGCCTTGGCACCCAAAGCTGGACGCGCGGGTTCCAGACCGTGAAGGTCATCGGGAGCCACAAGTTCCTGGCCGATCGCGGCTGATTGGCCGAACACGGCTGATCTCACGCACACCACACGCGGGGCGGGGGCGGGTCTGGATGACCGCCCTCGCCCCTCGTGTTTTGGAGATCCCCTATGCGCCACACCCCCCTCATCGCCTGGCACACCACCCCCCACACCCAGGCCGGCATGGGCCAGGACGGCCGCCACTACCTGCTCGAAGATCAGGACGGGGATGTCTATGCCTGGGTGGACGGCGATCCCATGCTCGACCTGCACGCCTCGATGGACGACGCGCGCGCATGGGCCGAAACGGCCGTGTTCATCGCCACCGGCCGACTCTCGCCCGTCGATGTCATCAACGCCACCCTCCAAGGGCTGGCGGCATGAGCGGGCGCGCGCTCGAGCAGCGCCTGCAGGTCCTGCTGCACCCGTGGGATCCCCAGAGCGAGGCCCCCGCGGCCACGCTCGACATCACCATCCACGGCGACAGCATCACCCTCACCTTCCCCGATCACAACGCCGAGGTGGGCATCGAGGTGGACGCGGGCAAGCCGCGCCTCCTCGTCTATGTGCCCGATGCCTGCGACAGCCCGGTGTCGGTCCGCTGGACCGGGACCGGCCTCTCCATCGACACCGAAGACTACCGGGAAGAGGGGGGCGCCCTCACCCCGCCCTAGACCACCCCGCCATGAAAGGCCCGTGATGTCCGACATCGACCGCCTCTTTGCCGCCTGCACCGCCATCTCCCAGAACATCCAGTACCTCGAAGGCTGGCAGAAGGACCACACCAACAGCCCCGACCCCCACAGCCTGTGCCTGTGGGCGCAGCGGCACGGCGATATTGTCGTGCTGGGCTTTGCCAATGGCAGCGTGCTGCGCATCCTCCACGCCCCCGATTGCTGTGAAACCGTGTGGCTGGCAGACCTCAACGGCGATCTCGACGATCTGGTCGGCCACCCGGTCCCCATCGTGGAAATCCGCAGCCAGGACATGGCCGACGACGATCCGGCCAAAAACGACGAAAGCGGGACCTGGACCTTTGTCACGCTGCGCGGCATCAAGAGCAGCGTCGACATGCGCTGGTGCGGCACCTCCAATGGCTATTACAGCGAAGCCCCCACCCAGGAGCACTGGAGGCCCGACACCCCCCTGTCGTGCTCCCTGCATGCGGTCATGGCGCTGTTGAAAGGCACCCGCCCATGAGCCTGTTCATCCGCGGCATGCGCTTCCCCCACCCCCTGCCTGCCCTGATTGAGGGGCTGGTGGACCTGCGCCCCCTGGTGGCGGATCGCGCCTACGCCCACACCGCCCAGGTGCTGGCGCGCGCGAGCGCCCAGCTCATCGACACCGCCCCACCCGACACGCCCCACCCGCGCCCCTTGGCCCAGGCCTGGCAGGACTGGGAGGAGCGCCGGCGGGCTGCCGCGCGCGACCACACCCGCTCGCCCGACACGGACACCGGCTGCGCCTGGATGCTCTATGCCCGGGGATCCGAGACCCTCGGGCTGTTCGAGTGCGAGCACGACTGGATGGGGCTCTTCACCCCCCTCGGCGGGACCGACTGGTCATGGGGCCGCTACGAGCGCCCCGAGGGTGTCACCCCCGCCGAGTGGGAGGCCCGCGCCGCGACCTGGACACAGGAACTGGGCGGACCCGCCCACTGGATCCCCGCCCACCGCGGCGTGCGCTACGCCTACGAAACCCCGCCCCGGGCGCCGAGCGTGGAGGACATCATCGCCCACGCCCCCAGCCTCCAAGCACGGGCCCAGGCAAGCGCCCAGATGCGCCATGCCAACGCGGCCGGCCTTGCCGCGCAGGAGGCGGGAACAGACGTGATGGCCGCCATCTGGGCGGCCATGTGCGAACGCGCGGCCATCGACGCGCTCGCTGCGCGCCTCGCGCCCACGCTTGTCCCCCTGACCCCGGCCGTCTTGCGGCCCTAACGCCACACGGATCCCCTGTGGCCTGTATGCCGCGCGCCACCCCCGATGGCCTCCACCTTTTTCGCCAAGGCGGGGGTTGTCGAACACCCCCACCTTGAAAAGCCCGACAGCGTGGCCCGCGCGCGTGTCCTGTGCCTCCAGCAGGACACGCGCGCATGCGCCCCGATCCAGGAACACCCATGACCCTCTCCTTCAAGAACCGCCCCTGGGTGCTCCCGCACCCCGACGCCCACGCGGCCGAGGCCCTCTCCCAGGCCGGCGCGCTGCGCCCGCTCGCCGCCCGCGTGCTCGCCGGGCGGGGCCACACGCCCACCCACCTGGCCGCCTTCCTCGATCCGCAGATCAAGGCCGAGCTGCCCGATCCGGCGGTGTTTTTGGACATGCAGCCGGCCGTGGAGCGCCTCGCGCGCGCCATCCTGGGCAACGAGCGCATCACCATCTGGTCCGACTACGACGTCGATGGGGCCTGTGCCGGCGCCATCATGGCGCGCTTCCTGCGCGCCCATGGCGCGGAACAGGTCACAGTGCGCATCCCCGATCGCATCACCGAAGGCTATGGGCCCAACACCGCAGGCCTGCAGGCCCTCCACGCCGAGGGCACGACGCTGGTGTGCGTGCTCGACTCCGGCACCACCGCCTTCGAGCCCCTGGAGGCCGCCGCCGCGATGGGGCTGGACGTGGTGGTCATCGACCACCACATGGCCACCGACACGCTGCCCCCGGCGCTCGCGCTCATCAACCCCAACCGCAAGGACCAGCCCGCGGGCTACGGGCACCTGTGCGCCGCCAGCATGGCCTTCATCGTGGCCGTGGCCACCAACACCTACCTGCGCACCCTGGGCCAGCCCGGCGTCCCCCTGATGCCGCTGGTGGGCCTGGCGGCCCTGGCCACGGTGTGCGATGTCGTCTCCCTCACCGGCCTCAACCGCGCCATCGTCGCCCAAGGCCTCCCGCTGCTCTCCAAGCGCACCTACCCCGGCATCGCGGCGCTGGCCGACGCGGCGGCCATCGAGGGGCCCATCGACGTGGCGGCCTGCGGCTTCGCGCTGGGGCCACGCATCAACGCGGGCGGGCGCATCGGCGATTCCAGCCTCGGCGTGCGGCTCCTGACGACCGACGATCCGGATGAAGCCCGCGCCCTGGCGGGCGAACTGGACACGCTCAACCACCAGCGCCGGGCGCTGGAGCGCGCCTGCACCGCGCAGGCGATGAAAGACCTGTCCCCCCACTTCATCCCCGGCACGACGCGCGCACTCGCATTGGCCATCGTGGAGGCCCATGAGGGCGTGGTCGGCATCTCCGCCGCGCGCGTGCGCGAGGCCTTTGATGCCCCGGCCTTTGTGCTTGCGCCGGCCGAGCACGGCCTGCTGAAAGGCTCGGGGCGCTCGGTGCCCGGCTTCGATCTGGGCGCCGCCGTCGTGCGTGCCCATGCGGCCGGACTCCTGGTGAAGGGCGGAGGCCACCCCATGGCCGCGGGCATCACCATCGCCCCCGACAAGGTCGGCGCCTTCATCGCCTTCATCAACCAGGCCATCGCCACCAGCGCCTACGGGCAAGAGGGCGTGCCGCTGCATGCGGATGCGGCCGTCCGGGTGGGCGATCTGACCGAAGACTGGGTGCGCGAGCTCGACATCCTGGGCCCCTTCGGGATGGGCAACCCCACGCCCCGGCTGCTCCTCACCCAGGTGCGTGTGGTCAACACCTATGTCTTGAAGGACAAGGCCACGCAGGCTGACAAGCATGTCAAGCTGATCGTGCAAGACGCGTCGGGCAGGGGCCCGCGCCTGCAAGCGCCCCTGTGGGGCGCGTGCGGCACGCCCCTGGAGGCCGCCTTCACGAATGCCGGCAGCGCGCCCCTCGATCTCATCTGTGCCGCCGAGATCAACACCTGGGACGGGCGCACCTCGATCCAGCTGCGGGTTGAAGACGCACGCCTCAGCGCCCCCGTCGTCGCCGTGGATGCGCCCGAAGACGCGCTGATCCCGTTTTGACACGCACCCGCAGCGGGCCATCCGGACACGGAATGGCCCGCTGCGGGCTGCGCATTGACCAAGGAATCCTATGCCCTTCACCCTTCCCGTGCCCTGCGGGCGCCTGCCCCACTCCCGGGCCGCCCTGCCCGCCTCCATCCAATCCCTGCTCGATGGCGGCCAGGTCCTGGCCTTTGGCATCGACTCCGTGGGGATCGATCGCAATTTCTTCCACCACATCTCGAACGTACGCGTGGCGGTGCCCGACACCCCGGGCTGGAACGGCTCGGGCTGCACCTGGCTGGAAAACCCAACCGACATCGCCCGGCGCTCCGTATCCATCCCGGGCCTGCTGGAGGCATGCTTCACCCTGTCCCAACAGGCGCACTTCCTTTTGCCCGTGGCGGATCTCTTCGCCGCCTGGGAGCTCTACGCGCCGCGCATGGGGCGCGACGAGCCCCACCATTTCACCACCACCGTGCTGCGCTCAGGCCTCACGGTCGGGGTGATGGATCCCCATGGCGCGCTGGATATGGAACTCACCGAGCTGCTGGACGCCCTCGAAGAGGGCGACGAGCCCGAAGAATTCCCTACCGGGACCTTCCTGACCCTGATCCTAGATCACACCGACCACGCCTCCCACCACGCGGCGTTTGCCCAGGCCGAGGCCACGGCTCTGCTCCTGCGCGAATGGATGCGTGCCAACCCCCAGTGGACGGCCCCCTTTGCCCAGCACCCCGGGCTGCCCCTCGTGGCCCCCGGCATCGCCGAGATCCGCGCGGCCTTGCAGCGCCCATAGCCCCAGGGGTATGGGCCATACCATGGCCCACCACGAAGGTACACTCACCCGCTTTGTTCCCTAAACACTTTGATCTTGCCACGCCCGCGCCGTTTGGCGCGGGCGTGGCTTGTCATGTTTCGTTGGAATATTCAATAATCCAGACCAAACAATTCGGTGGTGATACTCCCCGGACTAAAGATCCGGGGCTTCTTTTCCCTCAGCGGTTGGCTGCGGGCAAGTGTTTGGCTTCAGCGTTCGGGATGGGCGCGCTTGCCTCCCCCTCCGGCCGCATTTTCGGAACGGCGTATCCCTCCGCACCGTCGTGGTCAGGGGCACCCACAGGCCACCGGCCTGTGGCGTCGAGCCCCAGCATGGCGAGCCCCAAGGCCCGGATGTTTTTGGCCGCGTTGACATCCGCGTCGTCCGTGTGGCCACAGGCCCCACAGACAAAGCGTTGGCGGTCGCGGTTCGTCTCCGCCACATAGCGGCAGGCATGACAC
>Ga0194112_10001115_pt1 | contig 39417 bp, 40 predicted proteins | sample TA2MahC400mmetaG_FD_146191 | JGI IMG/M metagenome (GOLD analysis project Ga0194112, IMG submission 146191) | Freshwater microbial communities from Lake Tanganyika, Tanzania - TA2015016 Mahale Deep Cast 400m | ecosystem: Environmental > Aquatic > Freshwater > Lake | place: Tanzania: Lake... | reverse complement strand
GCGGTGCGGCCATCTCCATCTCCAACGTCATAAAGAAGCCCATACTCTTTCTGGGTGTGGGCCAGGCCTACAAGGACCTCATCCCCTTCGACCCGAATTGGGTGATTGAAAATATTTTAGCAAAATCGCCTAAAAAGTAATTAAGCCTGACTTTTTTGCCGTTTTCCTTAGCGTAAAGATTTTAAGCATCTTATCTTGTCTTAAGAATCCTTAAAAAGGGGTGTTAAAAACGAAGAGCATGAAAGGGAGAGATCTGCTCACTCTAGCAGACTTCACAAAGGAGGAGCTCCACAACATACTGAGGAAGTCCAGCGAGATGAAGTCTGACCTTAAGTGCGGCAACTACATCCGACCCTACCTCGGCGGCAAGACCGTGATCCTCCTGTTCCAAAAGCCCTCGACGAGAACGCGCGTCTCCTTCGACGTAGGCGTGCACCAGCTTGGGGGGCACCCTCTATACCTGGGATGGAACGACCTCCAGCTTGGGAGAGGCGAGACCATCGCCGACACCGCAAGAACCTTCGACGTTTACGCCGACGGTATCGTTGCCCGCGTCTTCAAGCACACGGATCTGGAGACCATGGCCGCCTGCGCCCGCGCACCGGTGATAAACGCCCTCAGCGATGCCGCCCACCCGTGCCAGGCCCTTGGAGACTGCCTGACCATCTGGGAGAAGAAGGGCAGGCTCGAGGAGGTGAACGTGGCCTTCGTGGGCGATGGGAACGACAACGTCTGCAGATCCCTCGCCGAGGCGGTGATGAAGTTTGGGGGGAACATGACCATTGCATCGCCAACGAAGTACCAGCTGCCGTCCTCCTACGCGGACTCCTTGAAGAAGGGGGCGTCCAAGGGCGCAGCCCTCACGCTGACCGAGGATCCCAAGGCTGCGGTGAAGAATGCGGACGTCGTCTACACCGACGTCTGGGTTTCCATGGGTCAGGAGGCCGAGAACCAGGAGCGCATGGCTACATTCAAGGCGTACCAGGTGAACTCCGAGCTAATGAGCCACGCCCCCAAGGACGCCATAGTGATGCACTGTCTACCGGCACACAGGGGTCTCGAGATCACCGACGAGGTCATCGACGGGAAGAACTCCGTCGTCTGGGATCAGGCGGAGAACCGGCTTCACGCCCAAAAGGGTATTATGGCTCTCCTCCTCTAACTTTTTTGGTGTACTCGTCCAAATGAAGATCCTCGTCTACTATGGGGAGGACATGGCGGGCAGGAACATAGCCGAGAGCCTCGCAAAGCTGGTGAAATTTTCGGATGGCAGAGTGGGTGAACTGCCCGCCCTCAGGCACGGGGAGGTCTACCTCCTGAGATTGGAGGAGTCCATAGTGCACCTCTCCCTTCCGCTAGGTGCCGAGGGTGCCGAGTGGGTGCTCTGCCTCTCCAGGCACCGCAGCGCCTCTGGGAAGCCCTGCCTGACTGCACACACCCCAGGGAACTTGAGGGGCTCGGCGGACCTAGGCGGGAGGCCCAACGAGGTGGCGATCTCAAACCCCAGTCTGCAATCCTCCCTGCTGAAGGGGCTCCACACTGCGGCAAAGGAGCTGGGTCTCGACTGCCAGGTGAGCGTCGAGGCTACGCACCATGGGCCGACCGAGCTCCCCTGCCCGGTGACCTTCGTGGAGATCGGCAGCGACGAGGATGCGTGGGCCGACCAATGCATGGGGGAGGCCGTTGCCCGTGCCGTCTCACAGGCAATCAAGTCCCAGCCCGTGAGCGGCAAGGGCGCCCTCGGGGTCGGGGGAGGGCACTACTCGGAGAAGTTCACCGACCTCATAGTAAACCAGGGTCTCCTCATCGGCCACATCGTGCCCAAGTACGCCATGTGCGAGGGCATGGACACCTCGATGTTCAGGGCCTGCATGGAGCGGACCATGGGCGGTTGCTCCTCCGTGGTTGCTGACTGGAAGGGCACGCCCTCCGAATACAAGGATGCCATCAGGGCACTCTCCCAGTCTCTGGGCGTCGAACTAATCAGGGTATGATGCGATCCAATCAACTCATTCTCGGAAAGCTTTAAATTGCACCTTAACTTTCTCCCTTTTGCTCACATAAAAGGAGCAGATGACAGTATGACAGTCTCCGAGTCTCTGCGTTCGATGGGAAAGGTGCTGAAACTCTCTAGGAAACCAGACTTTGATGAGCTTAAGCTATCCATAAAGATATGTTTCTTAGGCATGATCGCCGTCGGGGTATTCGGCTTCGTAATACAGCTGATCTCATCGCTCATCCTAGGCGTTGGGGGGTAGCTCTCTTGGCTTCTGGTCAGACTGCCACGTCTAGAATATTTGCCATAAGAACCACGGCTGGCCAGGAGAGGAACGTTGCCCTACTGATAGAGCGTCGGTGCCTGGCCAAGAAGATCCCCGTCAAGGCGATAATTTCGCCGCAGGACGTGAGCGGCTACGTCTTCTTGGAGACGAGCGGACCAAACATTGTCAACATCGCCATAGAGGACGTGAAACACGTCAAGGGCTGGGTAGCCGGCAAGGTCAACTTCGAGGACATAAACAAGTTCATAATGCCGAAGCCCGTGGTCGAGATCGTAGACGTCAATGACAAGGTCGAGATAGTTGCCGGTCCCTTCAAGGGCATGGCTGCCAAGGTGACCCGCGTGGACAAGGCCAAGAGTGAGGTTACACTGGAGCTTCTGGAGGCGCCCTACACCCTGCCAATAACGGTCCACGCCGAACAGGTGAAGCTGGTATCCCGCGGTGAACCGCCAAAGCCCGAGGCAAAGGCCGTGGCGCCAGAATCGGAGAGGGAGAGGAAGACTGACATCTTTGAGGCCTTCGGGAAGCTTGAGGAGGAGTAAACTTGGGAACTAAGAAGGCCTTCAACTTCTTGGTGGATGGTGGCAAGGCCACCGGGGGACCGCCGATTGGACCGACGCTCGGACCGACCGGTCTGAACATCCTCCAGGTGGTGAACACCATCAACGACAAAACCAAGGAGTTTGAGGGCATGAAGGTTCCGGTAAAGGTAATCGCCGACCCAGATACCAAGGAGTTCGAGGTCGAGGTCGGTGTGCCTACCACCACTGCCCTTATCGTTAAGGAGTTGCACCTGGAGAAGTGCTCCGCAAACGCCAAGGCAGAGAAGGTGGGAGACCTCAGCGTTGAGGCGGCTATAAAGATAGCCAAGACGAGGTATCCTCTTTCTGTGGCTAGGTCACTGAGATCATGCTTAAAGGAGATCCTTGGTACCTGCGTCAGTATCGGCGTTACCGTCGCCGGTAAAGACCCCCGCGAGGTCCAAAAAGAGATCGACGCGGGAGCATATGATGAAGCAATAAAAAAGGCGGAGGTACCATGAGATGCAATATGACCTTCAGAGGCTCACGTCCCTAGTGGACGATGCCAAGAAGAACTCGCAGAAGCGCAACTTCGTCCAGGCCGTGGAGCTGGTAGTAAACTTCAAGGGTCTGGACGTCAAGGCACCGGAGAACAGGATAAACGAGGTCGTCGCGCTCCCCCACCCCATAGGGAGGGACGTAAAGGTATGCATAATCGCAGACGGTGACATGGTGGTCAAGGCGAGGCAGTCCGGCGCCGACCTTGTGATCACGAAGCAGGAGCTGGACCAGTACGCCGGCAACAAGAAGGCGGTCAAAAAGCTCGCCAACACGTACGACTACTTCGCTGCCAGGACCGACCTGATGGCTATGGTGGGCAAGACCCTGGGTTCAGTCCTGGGTCCGAGGGGCAAGATGCCCGACCCCCTGCCTCCAGCAGCCAACGTGGAACCCATAATCAAGAAGTACAGAGGCGCCATACGCGTGAAGATCCGGGACCAGCCTGCCATAAGATGCAGGATAGGCTCGGAGGAGATGGACTCCAAGGCGATCGCGGAGAACATCCTTGCAGTGCTCAGCACCATAGAGCGGAGGATAAAACTCGACCAGTACCTCTCCTCCATCGTGGTAAAGACGACCATGGGCAAACCGGCAAAACTCAGGTGATGTAGATGACCATGCAAAGAAAGACGCCGAGCAAAAAAGAGAACGCCGTAAAGGACCTTGAGGCGCTCTTCCAGAAGTACCCCATATTCGCCATAGCGGACCTTAAGGGGCTCAAGGCAAGCCAGCTTCAGGTGCTGAAGAAGAAGTTCAAGGACGATCTCGAGATTCATGTCGCGAAGAACACTCTGGTCAAGCGGGCGATGGAGAGGCTGGCCAAGAAGTACGTGAAGGCAGAGGAGATAACAAGGTACCTCTCCGGTCCGAACGCGTACGTCTTCTCGAACAAGAACCCGTTCTCACTTTACCTCATGTTCGAGAGGAACAAGGTCGAGTCCGCCGCCTCCCCCGGCGATATCGCGCCAAACGACATAGTGGTCAGTGCCGGAAACACCGGCCTTCAGCCGGGTCCGATACTAAGCAAGTTCGGTGCCGCAAAGATCCCAACAAAGATACAGGACGGTTCGGTCTGGATCGCCAAGGACACGGTTGCCGCCAATAAGGGCGATGCCATATCGGCGGACACGGCCGATCTTCTGAGCAAGTTGGGGCTAAAGCCGATCATGGTCGGCCTCAAGCTGAGGATGGCCTACGACAGCGGGGTGATTCCGGGCGACGTCCTCTGCATAAACCTCGACGAGTACAAGGCGAACATGAAGGTCGCCGTTGAGTACGCCGTGAACCTCTCGGTCAACGCGGTCTACCCGACGAAGGAGACCGCCCCGTTGCTAATAGCCAAGGCATACGCACAGGCAAGGGGCCTCGCTGTGAAGTCCGGAATGCCCATACCCGAGGTCATTGGCGAGGTGATGTCCTTGGCAGAGCGGCGAGGAAAGGCGCTGGCCGAGGCCGTTTCAAAGAAGCATCCTGAGCTCAAACTCTGAGAGGCGAAGGATTTAAGTATCGAAATTTGCGTATAACACACGCTTTGGTTGGGGGTGATTAAGATCGAGTATATTTACGCTGGCCTGCTCCTTCACAACGCGAAGCAGCCGATAAACGAGGACAACCTCAAGAAGGTCCTCACCGCCTCCGGCGTAAAGGTGGATGCGGCGCGGGTCAAGGCACTGGTGGCGGCCCTAAACGAGGTCAACATCGATGAGGTCATCAAAGCAGCAGCGGTTCCAGTGGCAGCAGCCCCAGCAGCAACAGCCGCTCCGGCGGCTCCGGCAGCAGAGGCAAAGAAGGAGGCCAAGGAAGAGAAGAAGGCTGAAGCCTCCGAGGAAGAGACGGCCGAAGGACTGGGCTCTCTGTTCGGTTGAGCCGCTCAAATCGGGTGCCCGGCGCCCACAATAGGGTGCTTGGACTCCCGCCTTAACCACTTTTAATTTTTGGCCTTTTAACCAAGGCAAACGCCTATTCGTGGGCTCCAATCATACCGATCGTATTTATTTATGGTCGCCCCTACCGTTATGTATGGTATGGGGGAGATGCCTTGACAGTGGGACCGGAGGCGTATAGGCTACAGTTCTTCCTGGAGAACGGTTTTCAGAGGAAGGAGTGCAAGTGTTGCAGGAGGCACTTCTGGACCCTCGATCCCGAGAGGGAGCTCTGTGGCGACTCTCCGTGCGTCCCCTACTCCTTCATACGCGACCCGCCCACTAAGCGAAGCTACTCCATGAAGGAGATGCGTGAGACCTTCCTCTCCTTCTTCGAGAGGCGGGGCCACACAAGGGTGAGGCGGTCGCCCGTGGTTGCCAGGTGGAGGAGCGACATCTTCCTTACCATAGCCTCCATCGCCGTCTTCCAGCCGCACGTGACCAGCGGAGAGGTGCCGCCGCCCTACAACCCCCTCACAATATCCCAGCCGTGCATAAGGATGAACGACCTTGACAACGTGGGCAAGACTGGGGGTAGGCACCTCAGCATATTCGAGATGATGGCGCATCACGCCTTCAACAGCAGGGAGAGGGAGGTCTATTGGAAGGAGGATACGGTGAGGTACCACCACGAACTCCTCACCAAGGATCTGGGGATAAAGGGTGAGGAGATCAGCTACATCGAGCACTGGTGGGAGGGCGGAGGTGACGCGGGTCCGGACCTGGAGGGCATAGTCAAGGGGATCGAGCTGGACACCCTCGTCTTCATGCAGTACAGGAAGGTAGGCAAGGAGTACAGGGAGCTGCCGCTGAGGATAGTGGACACAGGCTACGGCCTGGAGCGGTACACCTGGCTATCCCAGGGGACGCCCACCGCCTTCGAGGCCGTATACGGGAGGCTCTACGCCGACTTTGTCAGGCTCTCGAGGATAGACATGCCAGAGCCCAAGGTTCTGGCCGAGAGCACAAGGCACGCCGGCATGATGAACGTGGTGGACGAGGGATCCCTGAGGTCTGCTAGGAGGCACGTGGCCGACCTCCTCGGGATGGATGCCGAGTCCCTAGAGCGCCAGATGGAGCCCCTTGAGACAGTAATGGCAATTCTGGATCACACGAAGGCCCTCACCTTCATGCTGAGCGACGGCGTGGTTCCCTCAAACGTCCAGGGGGGTTACCTAGCGCGCCTGATCATAAGGCGCGTCAAGAGGATGATGGACTCCATTGGAATGGAGGCGCCGCTCTCCGAGCTCCTCTCCATGCAGGTGGCCTACTGGAGGGATCAGTTTCCGGATCTAGCGGAGCGGACAGACTATGTTGCCAAGGTTTCGGACCTCGAGGTGAGCCGCTACGCCAAGACCATCGAGCAGGGGAAGAGCTTGGTCCTCAGGATCATAAAAGAGGAGGGCATCAGCAAGGCCGGCACGCTTCCGCTGGACAAGCTCATAGCGCTCTACGACTCCAACGGCCTTCCGCCCGAGATCGTCAAGGAGGTCTCCGAGGCTCAAGGCGTAAAGGTCGAGATCCCAGATACCTTCGACACCATCATTGGCGAGAGGCACTCCGCCTCCAGCCCATCCCCTGATACAAAGACGGTGCAGAAGGACATCCTCGAGGGGCTGCCCTCTCTGCCCGCCACCGACCTCGTCTACTACAGCGATCCGAAGGCGCAGACGCTCAAGGCCAAGATCCTCTACTCCGACGAGAGGCGTATCGTTCTTGATCGGACCATATTCTATCCAGAGGGGGGCGGTCAGCTGAGCGACTCGGGCAGGATAACTGGCGAGGAAAAGGAGGCCGACGTAGTAGGGGCTCAGAAATCCCGGAACATAGTGGTCCACCTCGTAAAGGGCGGTGCCAAGTTCCAGGCGGGTGAGGAGGTGGAGTGTGTCGTGGACTGGCAGCGAAGGATGAGCCTCGCGAGGCACCACTCCTCCACGCACATTCTGCTGGGAGCCGCTAGGAGGGTCTTGGGGGAGCATGTCTGGCAGGAGGGCGCGCAGAAGGGCGTGGACCGAAGCCGCCTGGACATCTCCCACTTTGAGAAGGTGACCCCCACCCAGCTGAAGGAGATGGAGCTCGTGGCCAACCGCGTCATCCAGGAGTGCAGGCCGATAAAGACCTACTTCGAGGACAGGAACAAGGCGGAGCAGCGGTTCGGCGTCAGGCTCTACCAGGGCGGTGTGGTCTACGGTCCCACCATCAGGGTGGTGGAGATCGACGGTTGGGACGTGGAGGCGTGCGGAGGTATCCACTGCGCCAACACCGGAGAGATTGGCCTGATCAAGGTAATGAAGTCGGAGAGGATCCAGGACGGGGTGGAGAGGATGGAGTTCGCCTCCGGCGAGCCTGCGATAAAGTTCGTCCAGTCCGAGGAGTCCGTCCTGCAGGAGGTCTCGAAAACCATAAACTCCCCGGTGGAGAGGGTGGAGAAGGCCGCCTCAAGGCTCATGGAGGACCTCTCGGACTCCAAGAAGGATCTCGACCGGCTTCGCAGGTCATTGGCAACAGAGATCTGCCCCATGATCATTGCCGCAGCAGAACCCGTGGGCAAGTTCAAGTTTGTATCCAAGGTCTTCGAGGCCCTCTCAAGCGGGGATCTCCTAGCGGTTGGCTCCAGAGCTGTGGAGCTGGCGCCGTGGGCGGTCGCTCTCTTTGCCTCCAGAGCCGATGGTAGCATAGTGGTCATGATAGGCGCCGATGCCATGAAAGCCGGCGCAAACTCGGGTAAGATCGCAGAGGCTGTAACAGCCACGCTCAGGGGGAGGGGAGGAGGAAAACCCGACGTGGGGCAGGGAAGGGTTCCGCCCGCCGAGCTGGATCGGCTCGGCGAAGCCGTCTCGAAGGTCAAGGCCCTACTGGAAGATATTTATAGAAAGAAGGCGAAGTGAATCATTCGACTCTGGGTGTGATACCTTGTCCATAGACTTCCGGCAGCTGGAGGAGAAGTGGCAGAGGCGCTGGGAGGAGGCCCGCCTATTCGAGGCCAACCCTGACCCGTCGCGCCCGAAGTTCTATGCCACCGTGGCTTACCCTTACCCCAACGCCCCCCAGCACATAGGACACGCCAGAACATACACCCTAGCCGACGTCCACGCGAGGTACATGCGGATGAAGGGCTACAATACCCTCTTCCCCATGGCTTTCCACTACACTGGTACTCCCATCCTGGCCCAGAGCAAGCTCATCGCCGCTGGTGATCAAGAGCTCCTCGGCTACCTGAGGAGCCTCTACGGCGTGCCGGAGGAGGTCATCAAGACCTTCGATGTCCCGATCAACATAGCCAAGTACTTCCACAGCGACCTGAAGCTGGGAATGAGGGGCATGGGCTTCTCCATAGACTGGAGGCGGGAGTTCACCACAATCGACCCGGCATACAGCAAGTTCATCGAGTGGCAGTTCCACCAGCTCTCCTCCAAGAGCCTCATAACGAAAGGGATGCACCCAGTGGGCTGGTGCCCCTCCTGCAAGAACCCCGTAGGGCAACACGACACCAGGGGTGATGTGGAGCCGGAGGTCGGCGAGTTCACAGCGATCAAGTTCGACTTGGACGGCATAAGCCTCCCCACGGCAACGCTCAGGCCTGAGACCATCTTCGGGGTGACAAACATCTGGATCAACCCGGAGGTCGATTACGTGGAGGTTGAGGCTCAGGGCGAGAGGATGATAGTGAGCAGGCAGGCGGCGGAGAAGCTCTGCGAGCAGAGGTCCTGCGTCTCCGTGGGCAGGGAGGTGAGGGGCTCCTCCCTCGTCGGCAGGTGGGTGACCAACCCCGTGAACGGGAGGAAGGTTCCCATACTGCCCGCCGACTTTGTCCACCCGGACAACGCCACGGGCGTGGTGATGTCAGTTCCAGCCCACGCGCCCTACGACCTGCTTGCCCTCAGGGACATAAAGAAATCGCCCCAGGTTTTGGGGAAGTTCGGCTTGGATCTCGGCATCCTCTCAGGAGTGGAGCCCATCCCGGTGGCGAGGCTTGAGGGCGCCTCCGATATCCCTGCCCAGGACGTCGTGGAGAGGATGAAGGTCAAGGACCAGATGGACCCCAAGGCAGAGGAGGCCACCAAGGAGCTCTATCAGAAGGAGTTCCACATGGCACAGATGCGGCCCGAGACCGGCAAGTATGCGGGTATGCCCGTGAGCAAGGCAAAGGAGGGGGTTAAGAAGGACCTAATCTCCGCAAAGAAGGCATTCTCATTCTTCGAGATCCTCAACGGCCCCATTTACTGCAGGTGCGGCTCCAAGGTGACCGTGAACCTCCTCAGCGATCAGTGGTTCATAAACTACGGAGATGAGTCTTGGAAGGCACTGGTCCGTGAGCACCTCAGGAAGATGTCCCTCCTGCCCGAGGATCTGAGGGTGGAGTTCGAGAATGTCGTGGAGTGGCTCAAGGAGAAGGCATGCGCCAGGCGATCCGGCCTCGGCACGCCACTTCCGTGGGACAAGAACTGGATCATAGAGAGCCTCTCCGATTCAACGATATATATGGCGTTCTACACCATAGCCAAGGTCCTGAACGAGAGGAGGGTCGATCCCAAGAAGCTCGACCACGCCATCTTCGACTATGTCTTTCTTGGTAATGGCGACCCCTCCAAGCTCTCCGTGGACAGGGAGATTGCCGAGGAGATGCGGCGGGAGTTCTCCTACTTCTATCCGCTTGACAGCCGCCACTCAGGGAGGGACTTGGTCCCCAACCACCTCACCTTCTTCATATTCAACCACGTCGCCATCTTCCCCAAGGAGCTCTGGCCGAGGCAGATAGCCGTAAACGGGTTCGTTCTTAATGAGGGGGAAAAGATGTCGAAGTCCTTCGGCAACATCATCCCGCTCAGGAAGGTTGTTGGAATTTACGGTGCTGACACACTCAGAGTTTCCATACTCTCAACCTCGGAGCTTCTACAAGACGCGAACTTCAGCGAGGCACTCGCCAAGAGCACGAGGTCCAAGCTCCAGGAGTTCTTCACATTCGCGGTACAGTACGAAGAGGCCGGTCCCGTGAACCTCAGCTCACTGGATGCCCTCGACAGGTGGCTCCTCAGCAGGGTTCAGAGAGTCGTCGAGCAGACTACGGCATCCATGGACTGCCTCAGGGCCAGGGAAGCCATACAAAACGCCTTCTTCACGCTCCAGCAGGACGTACAGTGGTACCTGAGGAGACACGCCGAAGGCGGCGATCCTAAGGTCAAGAGCGTGGTGCGGTACGCAGTCGAGACCATAGTCAGGATGATGGCGCCCTTCGCGCCGCACCTCTGCGAGGAGATCTGGGAGCGGTTCGGGAACAAGGGCTTCGTCTCCACCGCCGAGTGGCCCAAGGCCGTCCCATCGCTCGTTGACGAGACTGCTGAGATTTCCGAGGAGCTACTGAAGAGCGTGGTCTCAGATACGGCCGAGATAATCAGGGTCACCGGCCTGACACCGACAAAGATCTGCTACTACGCCGCCCCAAGCTGGAAGTGGGAGGTATGCCTCAAGCTCGTAGCACTCCTGGAGGGTGGAACAGACCCGAAGGCCCTCATCAAGGAGGCGATGAAGGACCCCGTTGTCAGGAGCAGAGGAGGGGAGGCTGCAAAGTTCGTATTATTCATGTCCCAGAACGTGGTCTCAATGCCCACGGAGCAGAGGAGGAGGCTCCTCTCATCCAAGGCGATTGACGAGATATCGGTCCTCAAGGCAAACGCGCCCTTCCTCTCGGAATACTTCAGGACCCAGGTGGAGGTCTTCCCCGGCGAGTCTCCCTCATACGACCCAAAGAAGAAGGCAGGGCAGGCGGCTCCACTGAGGCCTGCCATCTATGTCGAGGGCTACTCATGCTCAGCGTAAGAAGGGAAGCCGTGGAGGACCTCAGGTACCTTCTGTCGAGGGGCTATGGCAGGATTTCCGCCGTGAAGTTCGTGGGCGACAAGTACGTGCTGGACAAGTCACAGCGCCTCCTCTTATACAGGGGAGTCTACCCGCTTGAGGCAGCCTCCGCTCACCAGAAGAAAATGGTTGCACCAGCTGACCTTAACCAGTCCGTGCTCTCAGTCGACGGCTTCAACGTCCTTTGGACGGTCGACGGGGCGCTGAAGGGAAGACCGCTGTTCCTTTGCGACGACGGATTCGTTAGGGACATATCAGCAATCCACGGCACGGTGACCGAGGGGGACATATCCAAGCCGCTCGATCTCATCATAGACGTGCTGAATGAACTGAAACCGAAGAACGTGCACTTCGTCTTCGACAGGTTGATCAGCAGGTCTGGGGAAATCTCAAAGGACGTGAGGGGGCGACTCTCCGCTACAGGACTGAGGGGTGGCGCCTCCACGGCCGCCTCCGCTGATTTCGAGGTGCTCAAGAAAGGTGAGATTGTTGCCACGAGCGACTCGGTGATGATCGAGAAGACGGCAAGGGTCTTCGATCTGGCTGCCTACGTGATTAATGAGCGGATCCGAATCACCCCGTCAAAGATATAAATATAGACCTCCGCTATTCACTTTGGCTGAACAAATGGGTCCGTGGCGCAGACTGGATAGCGCGGCGGCCTCCTAAGTCGTAGGTCGTGGGTTCGAACCCCACCGGACCCGCCACTCTTTTACTCGTTGATGGCTGCTTGTGCGACTTCAAAAGTTGGAGCACTAAATAAATAATGGCACATTAATAACTATGCCTGCTGTGATTTGAATGGCATTGATTAAAGAAGTGGATAGGCAAGGAAGACTGGTATTGCCAAAAAAATGGAGAGTTAAAAATAAGGGGCTTAATAAGGTCATCATCTCATTTGAAGGTGAGCGACTTATCATAGAACCGTACCGCCCAGTGGACGTAACTAAGTACTTTGACAGCATAGAGGCCGATGTAAAGGCTGACCTCGGTGACTGGCGGCATGTAAAGAGGGATCTCCATGAGGTTCGTTGACGCAAGCGTCTTTGTCCACTCATTCATAAAACCGAAGAGGGCGTTAAAGGAGCACGAGTCTAGGATCAAGGAGCACGCCAAAAAGATTGTCCGGCGTATAGCCGAGGGCGAAGAGGTTCTCATCACCGTGGTTCAGATAGCTGAGCTTGCAAATGTTGTCGAGGGGCACGCAACTTTGAACGACGCCCTGAGGGTAGAGGAGTTCCTACTCGCGTCAGACAATGTAAGGGTTCTTGGAGTAACCGGAGAGGACTGCGTGATAGCCTTAGGAATAGCCAAGGACAAGCGTGCGGGGCTCAGCGATGCCGTTGCCTTCAACGCAATGTTGAGGCATAAAGTGGGTGAGATCTACTCCTTCGACAAGGACCTTGACAACCTCGAAATAAAGCGACTGACCGAGTAGGCTTACCCCTTCCCTTCACTTTGCATCTTTTACCTTTGTTGCAACGACCAGCAGACTTGAGTGCCCGTCAATCTCCTTATCATAGGACTCAAGGTATGCAGACAGCGCACCCAGCACCGGAAGCATAGCGGTCGAGAGTGCGCTGGCGATCCTTTGCTTACCTTTGCCCCCCGCCATGCCTGCGAACTCCTTCGGCCAGACCTTCAGGTCCCTGTACCAGAGCTTCATCAACTTGCTTACGGCCGCCGAGGTGTAGTAGAAGTACTCCGTGATCTCGAAACCGTTCGGAGAGAGCCTCCTCTCCAGGTCTTCCTTGGTGAAGTGACGCTTGTGCCCAATTATCCTGTCGAAGTCGTAGCCGAACCAGTAGGGATAGTAAGGCGTTGGAACCGAGAGTATGAAGCGCCCCCCGGTCTTCAGAACCCTGTTCGCCGCCTTAATCGCCGAGATGTCGTCATCCACGTGCTCGAGAACGTCAACAAGCATGAGCTGTTCCACGGACCCGTCCTTGACTGTTTCAAGGCTCTGTGCGTCATCCTTTCCTGCGGAGACAAGCCCTGTAAGTCTGAGAACCCGTATGTTCCTCTTCATAGCCTCGTACTCTGCATCTGTGTAAGCCATTGCCAGTATGGGCGTCTCGAAGAATGGTGCCAGCTCAAAGGAGAACCACCCGTCGGCAGCACCTGCCTCTATCGCCGGGGTGCCCCTCTTGAAGACCTTCTTTACCGCAATAACCCTTGGGAATGCGTGAAGATCCGGCGACCTGTTAATGATGCTCATCAGCTCGGAGGGTCTCGCTATACTGCTGAAAAGCATTTTGTTCGTTGCGCTCCACGCACCCATAAAAGACTTGATGCTAATGGTATTGCACCACCGTTGCGGCAATCGGGCTATATCTTCGCTTTAGGTAGAGAATGAGCATATATAAGTTACTCTCAGGAGTTTTCTATGGAGCAAAAAGGGCATAATCGAAATTTAATCAAATCTGGGCTGATTGTCGATGCCTAAGGATCTTTGTGTGAAGGCAGAGAGGATGGTAGGAGAGCCCGTGAGGCGCACTCTGCTTAGGCTCGGTCTCTTCGACAGATCGAGGAGGATAAAAACGACCGATGATTCAGTGCTCATACCAATCTCTCGCCGGCCAAAGCCAGAAGAACGGGCGGCCCTGAAAAAAATGGGATCAATAAAGGTTGTCTCCGCGGATCTCCTGGTCGCCTCCGCCCGTCCCAAAGATCTTACAGGCGTCCTCGACGGCAAGCTTCCGCCGTACCTTTTGGCACAGCTCCCCAGATCCTACGACGTGGTGGGAGATATAGTTGTGCTGGAGTCCCTCTCCACCGATCTTTTCCCCCACAAGGCGGAGATCGGGGCGGCCCTCATGGCTCTGCACCCCGGCGTAAAGACCGTCCTCCTGAAGACCGGCAAGGTCGAGGGCGAATTCAGGGTGCCCCGCCTAGAGGTCCTGGCCGGCAGAGAGAGGTTCGATACCGTCCACACGGAGTACGGTATGAGGTTCAAGGTCGACCTCTCCAAGGTCTACTTCTCTCCGAGACTCGGCTCAGAACGTTACAGGGTGGCCTCCTCCGTCTCCGATGGCGAGACCGTTGTGGACATGTTCGCCGGGGTTGGACCCTTCTCCCTGATGATTGCAAAGCATGTCAAGGCAAAGGTATACTCCGTGGACCTGAACCCAGACGCGATCGAGCTCCTCAAAGAGAACATCAGGCTTAACAAACTCCGTGGAGAGGTCATTCCGTTATGCGGCGACGCCAGAGAGTTCTCAAAGCAGTTGACCGGAGTTGCCGACCGCGTTATAATGAACCTGCCCGCCAGCTCGCTTTCATTTCTGGACACCGCCTCAGAGATTTTGAAGAGCGGGGGGGGCATGATCCACCTCTACATCTTCGCCCCCGACGAACCGTTAATTAACGCCGAGAACTTCACGGAGGTCGCGGACAAATTATTCAAGTGCCTCGAGATCAGGGGGATGCGCGTCGTGAAGCCAGTCGCCCCCAAGGAGTGGCAGGTGGCCTTGGATGTCTGGGCTTCCAAATAGCTCCTATTATTCCTCGCCCACGAACAGCGTTATCTTGACACGTGTACTCTGTTTCTTTAGTTGCTCCACCAACTCCCTATCCAGATCAATGGCCGCCTTGTCCGAATTGATCATCAGCGTCCGTCCGCAGACATAGCGGCTCTTTCTGACCACCATCTCGCTCTCATTTGTAAAGGTCAGGGAGGAGTGTCCTGTTCCGCGGACCCTCTCCACGAGCCCCCCCGCCTCGATTATCAGAACCATCTCTGCCCCCCCGCTCCTCGCCGCGCGCTTCAACTCCTCCGGCAGTTCCCTTAAACCGACCTCTGACGAGGTGGCAACAATACAGTCTCCGTAGCCCGACTTTACCTCCTCCCTCGTAACTTCTAGGGTCGTCGGGTGTAGGGCGGTTATGCGGGGGTCGCCCCTCGCGTAGAAGGTAAACCTCGCCATAGTAACCAAGACTTTTTTAGAACCGTCTTCAAATAAACCTTTAGAAGTGACCTCTATTGGAGTCCCTCGCCGACAAGAGAGAGCGCCTCATCAAGAGGCTCATCGAGGAGGGCGTTTTAAGGAGGCCCGAGGTCATCAACGCAATGCTGAAGGTCCCGAGGGAGGAGTTCGTACCGGCAGAGCTCAAGGATCATGCCTACATGGACTCCCCCCTTCCATCCCTTGACGGTCAGACCATCTCTGCCCCTCACATGGTGGCGATGATGTGCGAGCTGCTGGATCTCAAACGGGGTAACAATCTGCTGGAGGTCGGCGCTGGGACCGGATACCACGCGGCGGTCTGCGCGGAGATCGTGGCTCCCTTGGAGGCCCCGGAGAATGGGCGCGGTCACGTCTATGCCATCGAGAGGCTCAAGACCCTAGTGGACTTTGCCAACAGAAACCTGCAGAGGTGCGGCTATGCCGATCGGGTCACCATCATAGAGGGCGACGGAACCCTCGGATATCTCGAGAGGGCCCCCTTCGACCGAATACTTGTGACCGCAGCCGCCCCGAGGATACCTCCGCCCCTCAAGATACAGCTCAAGGACGGCGGGCGCATGGTCATACCCGTGGGCGAGGCCTACTCCATACAGGATCTGATTGTGGTGGAGCGCACGGGTGAGAACTTCAAGGAATGGACCTACGGCGGCTGCGTCTTCGTGCCGCTCTGCGGTAAGTACGGCTGGTCCCCGTAGATCCGGTCAGAACCACTTCTCGAGGCTCGACTGCTTCTTCAGCTCCTTGGTCTCCTTCTCTATCCGGTGGAGCGCCGCCTCGATCCTCTCAGGGGAGAAGTCGAAAGAGCCGCAGAGTATCTCCTTCACAGCGTTTCCGTTAATGCCCCCCCACTCCAGGCGGTAGTCGTCTGTGGTCTTCGGGTTCAGGAAGATGTCCCTTATGGCCTCCACATCGAGCGTAGGGTCGGCCTCCACCTTCTTCTGCTCCAAGGCAGCCTTCAGCGAACCGAACTCCTCTATCGCCTTGAGCGCCTTCTTGGGACCTATCCCCTTGAACCCGTCGGGGTTGAAGTCCGTCCCGAGGAGTATCCCGATATCTATGAGCTGATCCCTCGTGATCTTTAGTTCTAGCAAAACATCCTCGAGCCTGACGATCTCCGGCTCTATGTCTATGTAGACAGGCTTGTTTGGTAGCTTCCTCCTGCCCGATATCGTTAGGTTCCTGATAAGCCTCGGCGCCCCGAAGAGAAGCGAGTCGTAGTCCTGGCTGACCGTTGCCCAGGCGTCCCCCTTCTTGGTCATGAACGTCGCCTGCGCCTCCCCCTCAGACGGGGCCTGAATCCACGGGACTCCCAAGGCTACCAGAACGTCCTTCGCCTGGCCAACCATCTCTCCTGTGAGCTTGGAGGTAGCCTGCGCCGCCTTCCTCGCCGCCACCATGTCCCCCCTCTCAAGGGCGGCCTTGTATTCCACCGCCGCCCTCTCCTTTACCTCGATCCTCTTCTCTATCTCCTTTGTCTTGAGCTCAGGCGGCTTGCCGTCAAAGACGTAGACCGGCTTCACGCCGGCCTCCAGCAGGTTAGCCGTCCTATAGAAGATCCCGCTCAGGTGGCTGGTTATCCTGCCTCTGGAGTCCTTCAGCGGCGTGCCGTCGGGCTGCCTTATAATCGCCAGAAACTGGTATAATGCATTGTAGCCGTCTATGGCAACTACCTTGCCCTTGAGTTCCTCGAGGGATACAGCAACGGGAGTAACAAGATCTCTCAGGTTCACTCCCATACCCTAGCTCTGTCCTCCCTGCCTGGGCTTCGGCAAGGTTATGACCTTTCCCTTCTTCTGCGTTGCCACATTGATCTTCCCCCTCAGCTCCAGGTTCATAAGGATCTTGTTTAGATCGGCCGTGGAGAAGTCCCTCAGCATCGCCTTGAGCATCTCCAGCAGTTCGTTGTCCTTTATGGTCCCCTCCCTCTTATGAAGAAGGTCGAGTATTATAAGGTCCAGCGACTCCGTCCTCCACCCCGCGCCCTCCTCTACCTCCATACGTCTCACCTCTAAGCGAAGTTAATCAGCGGCTGCTTCCCGCCCAGGGTCTGCCTGCTCCTCTCCTCCCAGGTCTTGTAGAACTTCTCCATGCCCTCGGTTATGGAAGGTCTGACCTTCTTCATGGCCTTCTCGAAATGGTGCATGGTTACCTCTTTTGCATTCGGGTCATCCCTCAGGGCTATGAGGCCCGCCTCCCTGCATATGGCCTCTATATCCGATCCGGCAAAGCCCCTTGTCGCGGCCGTCAGCCTCTCTAAGTTCACCTCCTTCAGCGGCATCCCCTTGGTGTGTATCCTGAAGATCTGCATTCTGGTCTCATTGTCTGGCTCTGGCACGTAAAGGAGCCTGTCGAACCTCCCAGGTCTCAGGAGCGCCAGGTCTATTATGTCCGGCCTGTTGGTTGCCCCGACTATGACCACATTCTCCAGCCCCACAAGCCCGTCCAGCTCAGTGAGCAGCTGGCTGATGACCCTCTCGGTTACCATGGAATCGCCCTGCCCCGCCCACCTCAGCGGCGCAATGGAGTCGATCTCGTCGAAGAAGATGATGGCTGGAGCCGCGGTCCTTGCCCTCCTGAAGACCTCCCTGATGGCCTTCTCGGACTCGCCCACCCACTTGCTGAATATTTCGGGTCCCTTGACCGTGATGAAATTGGCCTCGCTCTCGCTCGCCACGGCCTTCGCCAGCAGCGTCTTCCCGCACCCCGGCGGCCCGAAGAGAAGGATCCCCTTTGGCGGCTTTATCCCTACCCTCTTGAACCTCTCGGGGTACTTCAGCGGCCACTCTATCGCCTCTATCAGCTCCTGCTTGACCTCCTCCAGCCCGCCGATGTCCTCCCACCTCACCGTGGGCACCTCCACGTACACCTCCCTCAGCTCGGTGGGCGTGATCTCCTTGTAGGCCGCCTCGAAGTCCCCCATCCTTATCTCGAGCTTCTCCACTATCTCCGGAGGGATCCTCTCCTGCTGTATATCGATCTCGGGGAGGTACCTCCTCAGCGACTTCATGGCAGCCTCCCTGCAGAGCGCCGCGATGTCCGCCCCCACGAAGCCGTGCGTCAGGCTCGCTATGCGCTTCAGATCAACATCCTTGGAGAGCGGCATGTTCCTGGTGTGCACCTGGAATACCTCGTACCTCTCAGTTGCGGATGGGACGCCTATCTCAATCTCCCTGTCGAACCTCCCCGGCCTCCTCAGCGCTGGATCAAGGGCGTTCTGCCTGTTCGTCGCCCCTATCACTATCACATCGCCGCGCGCCTCCAGCCCGTCCATGAGCGCAAGGAGCTGCGCCACGACCCTCTTCTCCACCTCACCTGTGACCTCCTCCCTCTTGGGGGCGATGGCGTCGAGCTCGTCTATGAATATTATCGCCGGCGCGTGCTGCTTCCCCTCCTCGAAGAACTCCCTCAGCTTCTGCTCGGACTCGCCGTAGAACTTGCTCATGACCTCGGGCCCATTTATGGCTATGAAGTATGCCTCGGTCTCGTTGGCCACCACCTTCGCCAGCAGCGTCTTCCCGCACCCCGGCGGCCCATAAAGGAGAACGCCCTTGGGCGGGTCTATGCCCAGCCTCTTGAAGAGCTCCGGGTGCTTCAGCGGGAGCTCCACCATCTCCCTAACCTTCCTTATGGGCTCCTCCAGCCCTCCGATGTCCTCGTAGGTCACCCTCGGAACCTTGGCGGCCTCGGCCGGCTTCTCCAGTATCGTCAGGCTGCTCTCCTCGGTCGCCATCACTATGCCCGCAGGCTTGGTGGAGACCACCGAGAAGGGTATGGCCTGTCCCAGAACCGGGATGAGCACGTTGTCGCCCTCCACCAGCGGAGTGTCGGCGAGCCTCCTCTTGACGAAGCTCACGAACCCCGAGTCCACGGTGATGGTGAAGGACAGCGGCGCGAGCTTGACGAGGGTGGCCACCTTTGCCTCCGCCTTCCTTATGGTGACCCTCTCCCCTATGCCGACGCTGGCGTTCTTCCTTATCAGGCCGTCCATCCTGATAATGTCCATCCCTTGATCCTCGGTGTACGCCGGCCAGACTATGGCGGCGGTCTTCCTCTTGCCCTCGATCTCGATGATGTCGCCCACGCTGACGCCCACAGCCTTCATGGCGTCTGCGTCTATCCTAACCTTGCCTCTTCCAACATCTCTCTGCTTTGACTCTGCTACCCTCAATACCAGATCGTTGGTGCCCTTTCCTTCCAAATGCCACACCCATCACTAATAATTACTGAGGTCTATGTAAGGCTTTGGCAATTCACAATAAATCTCTTTTCATGAATCCTCAAAAAAATTAGCCGGGTAGGGTCTGAACGACCTCCACATCCACCTGGCTTACGCCCCTCACCTTGCTGAAGGCGTCCTCAACCGGCTGTGTGCCGCCCTCATAGACCCCTGGCATGATGACGTAGACCTTGACCGCCTTGAGCCCGAATGCTATCTCCTCATCCTCGAACTTATGGATGAAAAGGTCCTTGTTGTCCTTTGGAAGGGCTTCTCTCAGACCCTGTTTCACCGAATCCAGGTTAACTGAGTCATCCTCAGGCAAGATCTTTATTATGGCTAAAAGCCTTGACATTCGCAAGCCTCCTCTATGGACCCTGGAATCCGCACTTCGGGCACTTATAGCCGTTGACGAGATCCCTGCACTTTCTGCACCGCCAGAAGACGACCTCCCCGCAGCTCGGACAGGGCAGCTTTACCCCCTTCTGCTCCGGGAGGATTGGCTCCTTGCAGGAGACGCAGACCGGTAATGCCAACTCGCTCATCCATCATCACCAAAGTGAGATGGTAAAGACTGTTGCCTATATATAAATTATTATTGTCGGCTCAACGGGATAGGGCGCTCAGAATAATGATCTCAGAAACGGCAGGACTGCGCATCTGATCAGCCTTGACCTGAGAACCCTGCCGACCGCCGCCCCCTGGAGGTCCATATCGTAACCCGTCAGTAGGCCCAGGACCCCCTCCTCGCTCGATATCCGCAGTGCACGCTCAAGTTCCCCCTCCCTCATATTCCTGAAGATTCTCGCCGCCAGCCTCATGGTCTGGAACTCCCTGCCGTAGAGCGCCCTCCACTCCACGTCGAATCTCTCCAGCGTCCCGCCCCTGAGGACCGCCTCTGTTGCAGCCCTCCCTGCCAGCTTCGCGGTTAGCCCTCCCAATACGACGCCGCCCCCTGTCGTGGGCTTTGCGAATCCGCCGGCGTCCCCAACAGCGATGGCATTTCCGCGTACGGTATGCCTCAAGGGTCCTCCGACTACGACCTTGCCTGCGATGGTCCTAAGAACCCTTGCGCCCTTCATCCTCTCGAAGTTCCTGTTCTTCTCCAGCATCCTCTTCAAAAGCTCCAGCGGAACTCCCTCGTAGGAGGCCAGCCCAACCCTGACGTGATCCCCCCTCGGGACCACCCACGCAAAGAAGCCGGGCGCCCACTCCCCCGTATGCAGTTCCACGACATCCCTCTCGAAGTCCTTCACCTCGATGTCGAGCTGCGCTGCGGGTATTGATCTCGGGATACTGAGATTCAGCCTCTTGGCCAGCCTGCCCTTTGTACCCTCTGCGTTTATCAAGACCTTGCATCTGAGCTCCGGCTTGTATGGCTGGTTGGTGACCACCTCCACGCCGTTCGCCTCCGCCCTCCTTAGCAGCTCCTTATCGAACCTCGTCCTGTCTATTACGAGTGCCTTAACGCCCTCCGTCTTTCCCTCATACATCTTGCCTGAAGGTGCATAGATCCTTGCCCTATTGATCCGGCTTAATACGAACGCAGGGGTCGGCTCTATGATCTTCTCAAGCCCCTCCTTGCTTACTAACCCCGCGCAGTGGTCTGGACTGCCTATCTCTGGGTCCTCCTCCACCACAAGAGCCTTTGCCCCGGCACGCACGGCCTCTGTAGCTGCTATCAGCCCCGCAGGCCCGCCGCCCACGATTAAGACGTCGTGCAAGTCTTCGTTCCTCGATACCTTTTTTATCATCCTCGTTCTTAAAAACTCGTGTTGTGCTATGATCTTCCATTACAAGCAGGCGGTGGTCGTCCGGCAGGACCTCAAGATGAGCAGGGGAAAGACAGCCGCCCAAGTGGCCCACGCCGCCGTCTCCTCATTCATAACCGTGGCCGATAAAAGACCAGAGTGGGGGGTGACGTGGCTCAAAGAGGGGCAGAAGAAGGTCGTGTTGAAGGTAAAATCCTTGGAGGATCTTCTCGAGATAAAGAAGAGGGTCGACGTCGAGCATATCCCCAACGCGATCATCTCGGACGCCGGACTGACCGAATTGGAGCCCGGGACCGTGACCTGCTTGGGCATAGGGCCTGCCCCGAATGCTCTGATCGATAAGGTCACAGGCGGCCTCAAACTCGTCTGAAGTAACGTGATCAGTATGGTGCTTCTCAGAACCTGCTCCCCTCTCGAGGAGGAGCTGGGAATGACCTACTACTCCACCGGGCGGAAGGGAATAGGTGGGGTTCTCAGGCAGCGTCCCGAAGACTTCGTGGTCGAGGAGATAACCCAGGAAGGACTCATCGCAAACCTCGATCTCCAGAGGCTTGACAGAGGAGAAGGGAAGCACACACTGGCGGTTCTGAAGAAGACCTCTAGGGACCTCATGCCAACGACCTCACTGCTGAGCAAGAAACTGGGCGCGAAGGTGGGCTTTGCTGGAATAAAGGACAGGCGGGCTGTTACCTACCAGTTGATTTCCATAGACAGGTCAGTCAGCGACGATCTGCCGCTAAATATGAAAAATGTCGAACTCAAGCCGGTCGGCAGATCCCGCTGGCCGCTGATGCCCGGCGAACTGAGGGGAAATAGGTTCACGATCACGATAAGGTCCATTGAACCAGACGCCTTCGATCCGCAGAGTTTACTACCCGTGGACTGGCTCCCAGGCTACTTCGGTCACCAGCGGTTCGGGACCACCAGGCCGAACACCCATAAGGTAGGGCGGCTTCTCGTCAGGAAGGACTATGAGGGCGCCGTCCGTGAGTTCCTGGCAGAGCCCTACGGTGGCGAACCGGAGCCCATCCATCAGGCCAGATCTGCGCTCAACGAGACATGGGATCTGGGGAAGGCGTACCAAAACTTCCCCACCACGCTGACATACGAACGGAACATGATCAAGAGGATGCTGGCAACACCCGGGGACTACGAGGGCGCGTTCGGGGCGCTCCCCAAGGCCCTGTTACGCCTCTTCGTGAACTCCTACCAGTCCTACCTATTCAACCTGGCCCTCTCAAAACGGTGGGAGCTGCACGGCCTCTTCGAGGCGGGGGAGGGCGACTACGTTGCGCCGTTGGACAGCTGGGGCTCGCCGTCTAGGCCCATAAGGTCCGACAGATCAAACATCGAGAAATTACAGCGCATGATCTCTGCCCGAAGAGCCGTTCTGATGATACGGGTCGTGGGGAGGGAGACCCTCTTGAACGGCACTGATCGTGATATCTACGACGAAATCTTGAAGGTCGAAGACATTTCGCTCGAAGACTTTGCCCAAGTGCTTGGGATGCCATTCATGGGGACGTTGCGGTTTGCCACATTTAGCCCCATGGATTATGAGGTAATCGGGCACGGGCCGGATGAACTGAACCAGGACAGGATGAAGGCCGTGATAAAATTCTCTCTCCCGAAGGGCTGCTACGCCACCGTCCTTCTCAGGGAGCTGATGCGACCCGTGGACCCCTCGGCGGCCGGATTTTAGGCGAGGATACTTGATGATCAGGGCAGCAATCTCTCTGGTGTCCTCGGGAAGAGCGTTGTCTCCCTTATGTTCTCAACGTCCAAGAGCTGCATAGTTAGCCTCTCTATCCCGATGTTGAAACCACCGTGGGGGGGCGCCCCGTACTTGAAGGGCTCCGTGAACCACTGCATGCTTACAAAGCTCATCCCCTTCTCCTTCACCTGCTCCATTATCTTCTCGTACCTGTGCTCCCTCTGGCCACCAGAGCTCATCTCAAGCCCCTTGTAGACCAGGTCGACGCTCCTGGCCCACTGCGGCTCTTCGTCAACCCTCATCACGTAGAACGGCTTCGCCTTGAAGGGAAACCTGTTGACGAAGAAGAAGTCCGACTTGTGCCTCTCCTTCACGTACTTGGCGAGTATTGCCTCGGACTCCCTGTCGTAGTCCTCTCCGAACGGGATCTTCTTCCCGAACTCCTTTAAGATGCCATATATCTCTGGGAACCTTACCTCAGGGAAGGGCGCCTTGGGGACCTCGACCTCTCTGCCGATGATTTCAAGCTCCTCCCCGCACTCCTCCTTCACCTTCCTCACGCTGCCCTGAACGAGTTTCTCCTCGACCCTAGTTACGTCGTACTCGTCGGTAATGAACCCGAGCTCGACCGCGCAACCCCTGTGCTCGCAGAGGTGCCTCGGCGTGTGGCTCGGCTCCGCCCTCCAGCTTGGTCCGAGGTCGTAGATCCTGTCCATGCCGCCGATCACGGCAAGCTGCCTGTGGAGCTGGGGATCCTGCCTCAGAAAGGCGCTCTTGTTGAAGTATACCACCGGAAATACCTCTGATCCGCTCTCCGACGCCGCCCCCATGAGGCACGGCGTGAAGATCTGCTGGAACCCGCCCCTCTTCAGGTACTCCTGCATCCCCTCAACGAGCTTCGACTGAATCTTGAACACCGCGAGGACCTCCGGCCTCCTCAGGTCCAGGACCCTGAAGTCAAGCCGCGTGTCCAGGTTCGACTCGATGTTGCCTGAGACCGAAACGGGCACGCTCGACACTATCTTGCTCAGGATGTCGATCTTCGTTGGGACTATCTCCCTCCCCTTCGGGGCTATCTTTGTGGGCTTGACCGCCCCCTTGACCGCGATCACGTCCTCCTCCCTAAGGGTGTTGGCCAGCTCGATGAGTTCTGCCGCCGTCACCCCCTTCTTCAGCGTTACCTGGATCTGCCCCTCCCTGTCCCTAAGAACGATGAACTTGAGGTTGCCAAGGTCCCTCAACTTGTGGACCCATCCTGCAACAGTTACCTCCTTCTCGGCATCGTCTTTTGTAATCTGTGAGGTGTAATGCGTCCTAATGATCATGTCGTATGCCTCAGAATGAGATAATTTCTCAACTCTAAAAAGCTTATCTCAATGTCTTAACGGGAACGCTCATTCGAAGACTATGTGGACTACCTCGCCGGCGAGCATCTTTATCGCCTCTTCAGCCGACTTCGGGTCTAGCGGCATTTTCCTCAGGTCGCTCCGGGGCATCCTTATGGTGCTCTCCCAGCTACCGTCCGGCAGCCAGACCGTATTCGCCCCCATCACCCTGGCAGGGGTGACGATCTGCTCGAGGAGCCTCTTGATGCTGGACGTCTTTTCCACGATCCTTACGTTCGTCCTCTTCTCGTCGCTCAGCTGCCTGCTCAACTTGCTCAGGAGAGCCCTGTCAGCCCCGCCCCCGCCGCTGACCATTATGATCATCATCTTAGGGACCTTGACCGTCCTGTGTATGACGTATTCCCTCAGCTGCGGGTTCTTTGCCTCATAGTCTATAAACCACTTCGAGACCTCCACATCCGCCTCGGTCACCTCTCCCTTGTCCAGCTTCTCTTGGCACCTCGGGCAGAGGACGCCGCTCTTCGCGCAAAAGAAGCAGATGGGGGTCTTCAAACATCACGCCTCATTTACTCTTGCTCAGCCTTATCATTATCGAACTCGCCCTCTTGGTCCCTCCGCCCTCCCTCAGCGGGACCTCCTCGGTTCCTATGCTTACCTCCTTTATGATGGCATTTCGCATAAACTTGTTCCTCACGATCTCCGCAATGTCCACCGCCTTGCTTATGGACTGACCGCGGGCCTTTATGACGACCTCGCCTGCTCCCTCATGGAATGCGGTCAGGCACGCCAAGACATAGTTCATTGGAGGCTTTTTTCCGACCAGTATTGCGGTTTCCTGTAACAATTCGGGCCCTCCCAGAAACTAAAAGGACTTAACGACTTAACCGAACTCTCGGATAAATATATTTTGGTAATTCTGGGCTAAAACTTATTAAATAAAACTTTACAAAAGTAAAACAAGGGGATTAATTTGGCAATGATCGATCACCCACCGTTAACCGACAGGCAGATCCAGATCCTGAGGATGCTCTACAAGATCAGCAACAGCACCAACGTCTTCACGGTGAAGAAGACTCAGGGGGAGCTCGCCAGGGAGCTGAGCCTAACACGGCAGGCGCTGAACATACACCTGCGGCGTCTTAGGGAGGAGAGCCTGATAAGAACCGGCAGGGGCTTCATCGACCTTACCGAGAGGGCCCTTCAGACGCTCGGCGTCGGGACCTCAGAGGCATTCGTATTCCTGAAGATACAGCCGCCGCAGAGGGAGCATGTCTACGAGAAGGTAAGAAAGCTCCCCTCCTCAAAGCTCTTCAGGGTGACGGGGGAGATCGATCTTGTTGCCGTGGTGCCCCAGGCGCAGCTCGACTCCTTCCTCGAGTCTGTATCCGGAATTGAAGGCGTGTCCTCCACGTCATCGCACGTCGTTATCTCCATAATAAAGTGATGAGGAGGCTCCGGGAGCGCAGTAAAGGAAAAATTTATAATAGGGCTCCCCGTGTATGAATGAAAATCTGGTGCATTACCGTGCCCGTCCAAGATGCAGACAAGCTCCAAATGGTGCAGAAGCACCTGCTTTACCTCAAGATCTGCAGGCGTTGCGGTGCGAGGAACCCGATGGCCGCCGAGAAGTGCCGAAGGTGCAGAAGCAAGGAACTCCGAGCCAAGAGGCGCGAGCTCAAGCGTTAGGGTTAGCAGAATAGGAAGGTTTTTCTGTTAATTTATATTTGATTACCGTAGGGCCCGTAGTCTAGTCTGGTTAGGACACCATTGAGCCTAAGATCGCCCTCACACGGCGAAGGTCTCCGGTTCGAGTCCGGACGGGCCCACCATCGAACCTTCTTCGTATGCGTCAAAGAAGCTTCACCAAGAAGGCCTCGAGTTATGTAATTTGGGTCATGTCGAGCTGGTGGCGCTTTGGGAAAAGGGCAGAGATGGGCAAAGAAGGAATAATTAAAAAGGACGTATGACGATTAACGATAGGGGTTTCGAGGCAGTATAAGGATTAACTAACCCTTTAACAAGGAGCATAAGGCATGGCTGATTATAATACCAAAAAGTTGGAGCAAAGGATTAGCGAAGAAGGTTTTAACAAACTGATGAAGATCAACAATCCCAATCTCCACCAATTTATTGCTAAATATGTTGGATTATGCAATCCAGATCAAGTCTTTGTCTGCGCCGGTAAACCAGACGAGATTCAGTACATCAGGGAAGCGGCCATAAGGAACGGTGAGGAACGAAGGCTTGCGACTGAGGGGCATACAATCCACTTTGATAATTATTATGACCAGGGTCGGGATAAGAAGAATACCGGAATTCTTGTCCCTAAAGGGGTCGAACTTGATGAGGCAATTGAGACCAAAGACCGTGATACTGCGTTAAAGGACATCCACGAGATTCTAAAAGATATCATGAAGGGCAAGGAGATGTACATCTGCTTCTTCTGCCTAGGTCCCACCAACTCTGAATTTTCCATACCCGCCGTTCAGATCACCGATTCGAGTTATGTGGCCCACAGCGAGGCGATCCTCTACCGTCCCGGCTATGAAGAATTCGTGGTCCAGGGACCCAAGGCACGCCTCTTCAAATTCGTCCACTCCCAAGGCGAATTGGGTGAGCAGAGGACCTGCAAAAACCTTGATAAACGGCGCATATTCATTGACCTTGAGGAAGATACTGTTTATAGTGCAAACACCCAATACGGCGGCAATACGATTGGTCTCAAGAAATTGGCCATGCGTCTGGCAATAAATCGCGGTTCGAGAGAGGGGTGGCTTACCGAGCATATGCTCATTATGGGCGTGCATGGACCAAAAGGTCGGGTTACATATTTTACCGGCGCATTCCCCTCCCTCTCTGGCAAGACCTCAACCGCGATGCTTGAGGGCGAGACGATTGTTGGCGATGATATTGCGTATCTCAGAAAAAGGAATGGAAAAGTTAGAGCGGTCAATGTGGAAAAAGGGATGTTTGGGATCATTCAGGGTGTAAATTCTAAGGACGATCCAAGTCAGTGGAAGGCACTGCATAGCCCGGGCGAGATCATCTTCTCGAACGTGTTGGTCACACCTGATAAACACGTCCACTGGATCGGTAAGGATGGTGAGGTGCCTCCCAAGGGAGAAAACCATTCAGGCGGGTGGTATATCGGCAAGAGGGATAAAGAGGGGCAAGAGATCCCCTGCACTCATCCCAACGCTCGGTTCGCCATTGACCTGAGGATGTTTGATAATCTCGACCACTGGTGGAATGTTCTCGAGGGCGTGGTCGTAGGCGGTATTGTTTATGGTGGTAGGGATTCTGATACCTGGGTCCCGGTCGAGGAGTCCTTCGATTGGGCTCACGGAATAATAACCAAGGGTGCATCATTAGAATCCGAAACCACCGCGGCAACGCTGGGAAGGGAAGGCATCCGAGAGTTCAGCCCAATGTCCAACCTCGACTTCCTCTCCATTCCGGTTGCCAAGTACATCCAGATTAACGTCGATTTTGCCAGAGACCTCAAATACCCGCCACTAATATTTTCCGTCAACTATTTTCTGAAGGACAAAGACGGCAAATTCCTGAACGAGAAGACCGACAAACGGGTCTGGTACAAGTGGATGGAACTACGGGTTCATAAAGAGGTTGGGGCGATCGATACACCGACTGGTCGTATTCCCAAGTATAAAGACCTGAAAAGGCTCTTCAAAGAGGTCTTGAGGAAAGACTACAGAAAAGAAGATTACAACAAGCAGTTCATGGTCAGGATCCCTGAGAATCTGGCAAAGATCAAACGGATTGAAAATATTTACAAGACCAAGGTAAAAGGCACGCCGAAGATTCTCTTTGAGATTTTGGAAGCGCAGAAGAAACGTTTTTTAGAATGCCGGGAAAAATACGGCGATTATATAACCCCTGATAAGTTGTTGGAAAAATAAAACTCTTATCGCGCTCAAATCTCTGTGTGTGCCACCTCCCTATGTCCTGATCTGCCCTCATATGTACTCGATTGTGCTCGGTGGCTTTGGAGTTATGTCGTAAAGGACCTTAACGACCGATGGAATATCCTCCAGTATCCTATTCCGGATCTTCTCAAGCCTCTCCCACGGCATCCTCGTCACCGTCGCGGTCATGGCATCCTTCGAGTCCACTGCTCTGACCACTACAATCTCGCCGAACTTCCTCCTTCCACCCTCGACGCCCGTTGCCATGTCGTTCATCAACACCGCAAAGGCTTGGAAGCATTTTAGATCCGCGGTCTCCTCCTCCACGATCTTCGTCGCCTTCCTGACCGTGCTTACCTTGGCAGGTGTGACCTCGCCAAGGACGCGAACCGAAAGTGCAGGACCCGGAAATGGTCTCCTCTGGAACACCTCCCTTGGTAAGCCTAACCTCTTCCCTACCTCCCTAACCTCCGGCTTGTAAAGGTCAACCAGGGGCTCGAGCACCCTGAAGCCGTACTCCCTGAACGGGGATATGCCGATCTGGTCTAGGACATTGTGCTGGCTCTTCACCCCCCGTTTGGTCTCCACCACGTCGGCAGCTATGGTCCCCTGCACGAGGAACCTGGCCCCCTCCTCCTTGGCTAAGTGGGAGAGCGTCCGGTGGAACGTCTCACGAAAGGCCTTCCTCTTCTCCTCCGGGTCGGTCAGCCCCTTGAGCGCCTCGAAGAAAGGATCCGCAACACAGTAGAGCTTCGCGTTGAGCCCCATCCTCCCCAATCGCCCCACGACCTCATCGGGCTCCCCCTCCCTCATCAACCCGTCGTCAAGAAATCCCACGATCACCCTCTTGCCCACGGCCCTGTGCGCCAGCACAGCACAGACGGTGCTGTCCACTCCTCCGGAGGTGGCGGCGAAGGCGATCTCGTTCCCAATCTCCTTCTTTAGCCAGCTGATCTTCTCGTTTATGAAACCCTCTGGATCAAACTTCATTCTTCTCCACCACAAGCGCGTTTGCTTCATCCTCTCTGCCCTCCCTCCTAAAAAAGAGCGTGCTCCACAGGACTTGACCTTGTTACTCTCTACCCTCACCGTAAACAATCATATATGCTGTCAAACTCATTAAAAGCCTTTTATCTCACCAGTTGTTCATCGGTGTTTTATGGCAGGGGCCACCAGAAACAACAGCTCGGTGAATCACCGAAATAACGGGCTAGTCCTCGAGGCGAAGGGCTACTGCGCCGCCCTACAGAACGGTGAGACCCGCCATAGAGAATCGCACGATATTGGTGACTTCTGCCAACTGGTGAGCGACGCCTCCATTGCATGGATCGATTACATTACTGAGGATCTCGAGAACGAGGCGCCGAGGGTGGCGACGACCCTCGGCTTTAGCGATGTGCTTATCAAGCATTTATTGAAGGACCTGAGGAGCGGCTACGAGGACTTCGGAAATGAGATGGGCATTCTGCTCCCTGCCATATTGGTGAAGGGTTTTGACGTAAAGCTCGCCCCGCTCATCATACTCCTCAGGGAAAACGTTATCGTAACCATACACCACACAGAGGTAAAGAGGTTCTCACGGATTCGGAGGTACGCCGAGACACTAATGCGAAGGTTTCCGCCTGAGATGTCCCGGAGGGACAGAATCACCATGATGCTGACCCGCATAATCGACGAGAACAACGCGCGAAACTTCGACCACCTCCAAGAGATTGAGGCGCACGGCGACAAGATGAGCGAGGAGCTCGCCGACCCGAAGACGCCGCGCAACATACTGGGCCCAAAGATCCACCAGATGAAGCACGCGCTGATAGTCTACCTTGGCGGGCTCTGGGCTACCGTCGATGCCCTTAACTCCCTCCTCTATGGGGATGCCGATCTGATCTCCGACGACGCCAGGCTACTGAACAAGCTGACCGGTCTGGTCGGCGAGGTACACTCGCAGATAGGCCTCGCCGAGCACATGAGCGAGGTGTTGGCAAGCGGGCTTGAGGCCCTCCAGGCCATATACAACAACCAGCTCCAGATACTGAATAACCGGCTCGCCTTCACCGTCGCCTACCTGACGATCATCGGAACCGCGCTGCTCGTGCCCAACACCATCGCCACCATCGTGAGCAGCGGAATGTTCGGCTTCACCCAGCTCGACATAATATGGTACCTCCCACTACTCATAATATCGACGGTACTGGCCACCTTCTCCGCATGGTTCGCGGTAAAGAGGATGGGCTTTATTCCGAAAGGCCCTGAATAAGCTACCCCACGGCAACGGACCGTTCTGCAGCTATACGGTTATATACAAAGCATGCGCATCTGATGGTTCGTGCTTTATTTTGAGACGCTCTCTACCAAGGCCTTCACCACACCCTCGTATCCCACCGCCATGATGTGGATTCCGGAGGCGTGGGTCGTCCTCTTAACCTCTCTGATAAAATCAGCAAAGTATCTAACGTTAACATCCTCTATCCTGCTTTTTCTCCGTGAATTGTCCTCAACCTCTTCTGCCTTCCTCAGCTCTTCCATGAAGTCCTCCGGCACCGACATGCCCGGGGCGTTCTTGGCAATAAATTCCGCCACGCCGTACGACCTGCAGGGGAGGATCCCCAACAGGATCGGAACAGGGTAACCCCTCACCCCTCTTAGAAAGCCCTTTGCCTTCTCAACATCGAAGACGACCTGCGTCTGCATGAAGTCTGCACCAACCTTCAGCTTCCTCTCGATCTTGAGTAACTCCACCTCGAGGGGATCCGCGTTAGGGTTGCCGACTATGCCGACGTGCAACTTTACCTTCCCCTCTATCTTGTTCCCCTCAAGATCAACGCCCTCGTCCACCATCCTCCTGACCATATACACAAACTGCGCCGTATCAAGGTCATAGACTGGCATTGCACCCGGGTTATCGCTGAGGGAGGTGTGGTCCCCGCTCATTGTTAGAACATTCCTGATTCCCAGGGCTGCCGCTCCAAGCAGCTCAGAGAGAAGTGCCAATCGGTTCCTGTCTCTGACGGTCATCTGACAGATCGCCTCCATTCCTACCTCCCTTTGTATGATATGGGCTGCCGATAGGCTACTCAGGTACGCATGTGCCCTCGGGTTGTCCGTCACGTTGCACGCCACCACATGCCCTTTGAGGACCTTGGCAACCCTGATCACATCATCAAAATGTGCCGCCTTCTTGGGCTGAATCTCTCCGGTGAATACAAACTTTCCGGCAGCAATCGCCTTCATCAGTTCGCTGTAGGCCTCTCTAGGCAACTCGATTCACCTACCTATTCACGACTTCCTGCGGCTGGGCCTTCTTGGACCTGTCCATGGGGGGTCTGAACTTGGCGAAGAGGTCGAGCCTACCCTGCTTCTTCAATGCGTTGTATATGAGGACCCAGGCACAGTCACGCGTGTGCCCGCTGGCCTCACACTTCCCGTTGGCCATGCCGCCGCAGGGTCCGTTCAGGAGGCCCTTGGAGCACCTGACGACGGGGCATATCCCTCCTGTCTCATAGATGACGCAGTCCGCGCATGCTCTGCAACGCTCGTAAAACCGACCGATGCGCTCAATCTCTCCCACAAAGACGGTGTCCAATCCCGGGATAATGATCTTTCCCGTGTGCTCCGCCAAGGCCTGCGCACCAGCCCCACAGCTCAATATAAGCAAGGCATCAGCCTCCTCCAGAAGCTGCCTGGAACCGCCCAGGTCCCGCTTGACCAACCTCAGGTCGCAGGGCGACTCCACGACCGCCTTGCCGATGACCTTCACACCGAGCCTCTCTGCCATCTCCTTGACCTGCTCCTCCCCGCCGGTCTGGCACGCCGTCGAACAGGTGCCGCACCCGACTATGAAGATCCTCTTGTACGGTTTCGTCATCTCAAGGATCTTTTCGGGCACCTTAGACTTGGTTATGATCAACTCAACTATCTCCGGGGGTGGTTTGCAATTACAAATACACCTTAGGAATTTATAGATATTGCCGGAAGATCCGTCCCTCAAGGATCAAACCTTTTATTTGGGGCATTCTCTAACCTCTCAAGCAGGGTAGTTCATTTGGCTAACCAGATCGCCATGGTTGTAGTGGCCGGGGGGGAGTCGACCCGACTGGGCACGTTTAAGCCCCTAGCGATCCTCAAGGGGAGATCCCTAATCTCCTACGCCCTCGATATCGCATTTACGGTATCCCCGAACGTATACCTCCTACTGAAAAATCCCGAGCAGGAATCTCTGCTAAAGGACGAGCTGAGCGGGAGGTGCGTCAAGATCATACTTGAGCCCCCCAAGGGACCGCCCTATCCAGCCTCTCTGACGAGGTGCCTCTCCGGGGTCTCCGAGGACCTTATATTCCTGATGGGGTGCGACACCCCGCTGCTGAATCCGAGCCTCCCTCACCTTCTGCAAGATCGAATGGGATCCTCCTCGGCTGTGGTTCCGGTCTGGCCCAACGGCTATGTCGAGCCCCTCGCCGCGCTCTACAGGAAGAGCTCCCTACCTAAAAACGAGGTAAACAACATGCGCAAACTTCTTGAACTCATGAAAGCAAAGCTTGTAAAAATAGAGGATCTCAGCGTACATCCAGCCTCATTCTTCAACATAAACTCAAAGGAGGATCTTGATATAGCCGGGATAATGATTCAAATGACCTCGATATCCACGTAATTGGTGTGGTATGCCGAACCCCCGCCCAGGTCTGCCGTGTGGCTACTCGTCGTAAAATTGGATGTCCTCTTACCCTCCACCAGCTTCGGCCAAGCTATCCCGTAGCTCAGGGCGACCCCCCTCCTGACCTTTCCCGAGATCTTGGCTCTCATAATGCACTCCCCCCGCTGGTTGAAGATCCTGATGCGATCCCCGTCCCTTATCCCTCTGGCGCTGGCGTCTTCCCTGTTGATCTCCACCGCCTGTTCATCGGCACCGTAAATGCTCTTTATGTTAAAGTACTGCGACTTCATAAGGTCCCGGTGAAAAGGTGTTATCAGCCTGATAGGATAATCTCCCCTGCTCTCGGTGAAGGCAGGGATCGGCGGCACACCATCCGCCTCAGCCTGCCTTGAGTAAAGTTCTATCTTGCCGGTTGGCGTGCTGAATCTCAAATCTCCGAACGCAATGTGGGGAACCGTGGGTGTCCTGAGCCTCACGAATCCCTTCCTCCTCAACTCTCTCAGCGTAATCCCCTTCATGTACCCAGTGCCGGTCTTGAGTGCCTCCTCTGCTACGGTCTCGGGCTCCTCCACGATCTCCTCGAACCCCATCCCCTTGGAGAGCTCCGTGAACACCTCCGCGTTGGACTTGCACTCGCCCAAAGGCTCGATCGCCCTCTCGTTCAGGGCCACGTACAGCCCGCCGTAGGTGAACTGGATGTCGAAGGTCTCGAAGTAGCTCGTGGCAGGCAGCACGATGTCCGCAAGCTCCGCCGTATCGGTCAGGAAGAGGTCGTGGACCACCGTGAAGAGATCCTCTCTCGATAGCCCTTTTCTTACCTTATTTTGATCCGGGCACACGGCGGCAGGGTTGGAGTTGTAGACGAAGAGAAACTTGATTGGTGGCCTCAGGCTATCGTCGAGCAGGGCCTCGCCGAGCTTTATCATGTTAATCTTCCTCCGTTCTTTGCCGCGTCCCTTAATCCTCCCCCAATCTATTGTGAAATACGACGCGTTGGAGTAGAAGAAGCCTCCTCCGCCTTTTCCTATGTTTCCAGTTATCGCCGGGAGCAGGCTGATCGCCCTTACCATCTCGCCACCGTTGACGTTCCTCTGCAGCCCCAAGCCCATCAATACGGCCGCCGGCTTCGTCGTGCAGTACTCCTCGGCGAAACCCCTGAACTCCTTCGCCTCCAGGCCGCAGATCCTGCATACTTTCTCTGGTGTGTAACCCTTCACCGCTTCCTTCAACCAATCGAAACCGTACGTGTGGTCCTCAACAAACTCTTTATCATAAAGATCGTTGGAGATGGCGTAGTTGGCGATTCCCAACGCGAGGGCAGAGTCCGTCCCGGGCCTGGGCTGTATGTGGAGATCTGCGTACTCCGCGGTCTCGCTCCTTATCGGATCGATAACCGCCATCTTTGCCTTCGAGTTCTTTACCAGCGTGTACAGGTGGAGGCTTGTCCATGCGGGATTGAACCCCCAGAAGACGACGTAGCGAGAGTTCGGGACGTCCTCCGGGTCCATCCCCGCAGGTGTCCCATAGTGGTAGGTCAGCGCCCTCTTCCCCGCCTCGGAGCATATGGTGTAGTGGAGCTGCGAGGCGCCTAGCCTGTTGAAGAACCTGTAAGGGTAGTACCTGCTTATGACCCCCATGTGCCCGGCGTACTCGTACGGCAAGACAGAGGTGGGTCCGTACTCCCTAACCACCCTCTTTAGATTATCCATTATGATCTCAAAGGCCTCGTTCCACGTTATCCTCTCGAACCTTCCGTTGCCCTTGGCCCCTGCCCTCTTCATCGGGGACTTCAGCCTGTCCGGCGAGTACACCCAGTCGAGGATCATCTGCCCCTTGCGGCATAGAAACCCCTTCGTGAACCCGTGATCCTTTCTGCCTTCCACCCTGACAAGCTTGCCCCCATCATCAACGTAGGCGTACATGGCGCAGGTATCGTAGCAGTCCCTCGGGCACGCTGTGAAAATCCTCTTCTCGGCTACCATGATATCTGTAATAGTACTTCCTACACTATTAAGATTTGATCTTGTAATGAAAGAGATAACCCAGAGATCGGAATGAACCGGTAACCCCGGTTGGAATCAATTTCCCGCAGAGTAATCGGTAAGCATCTTTTGTTATCGCCACTTTTGTGATGTCTGTAAACTCAGGCACACTAACGGCAATAAAGTGAGAATATAATCCCCAACTTTTTCTAACATCCTAAACGTCTCATTTGTCATCGAATAGCACCCGAGCCGGACATCAACCAAAATGCTTAAAACTCTGTTTATGGATTTGCTCAGGGGCGTGACTGATGAGCGAAGGCAGAGTTGAAAAGATAAAAACCAATAACGTACTTGCCGACGTCAAACCAGAAAATGCCTTCTACTTCTGCCTAGAGGAAGGGAATTATACCGGCAGAAATGCGCAGAACCTTATTCAATTCTACGAAACTTTAAAAACTGTTGAACCTAAGTCGATAGAATTCCACACCCAACGGGGGGACTTTGAGAAGTGGATAAGGTTTCTTGGAGACAACATCCTTGCCCTGCAACTAGCGAGGATCAGGAAGAAGCCCTTAGAAGGCGAAAAATTACGAGAAAAGATATGCGACACCATAGGTAAGAGAATAAACAAATTAAGAGGTTCAGAATCCCCTCCCTCGGCTTAATTTTTCTCGTAATTGTGTCGTTCCAGTTGGACAAGTCATAGTCCCTTGGCAAGAAGTGGGTATTTTCTTTTCCTTAGCCTAAGTTATAAAAGATAGTGGTGCCGAGGCCGGACTTGAACCAGCGACCCTCCGGTCTTCAGCCAATCTTTTAGAAAATATTAAAAACTATGAATGCCCTAAAAATAGACGGTTATGTTATAAAACAAGTTAAATGAAGGCTAAAAAATGCCCGTCACAAAAGGTACTGCGGGTTCTGTCGTTGTTGCGGCCATAATTTTAATTCTTTTTTTTGCACCGATGTTGCCCTTTAGCGTTTCTTCCACAGTTCAGGTTCCTGCAACTCAGACAAATACTCAAAATTTGATGTATATTTCGGGTGTCACCATAGATCCTGGATATTCTGTTTACCGATCTGCATACATAGATGCTGGGCGAGGTGTCGAATACTCTGTAAAAGCAAGCTACAACGTTGATACCTATATTTTTACAAGTGGTGAATTCTCAAAGTACATAAATCAATCCTCATTTGTATCCGTAGCAGAACGTAAGGAAGTCTCAGAAACTCGATACGGGTTTCTTGCATTAATTAACGACACTTATTATTTTGTTGTTTATAATCCAAATACCGGCTTCTTTGGCCTAGGGGCTAAGAGTGTAGGACTTTATAGTGCAACATCTAAGGTTACAGAGCAAGCAACTGTAATGTGGAATCAAACTGTAACCGAACAAAAGTATGTAAGTCTATTTTGGATACTTCAAAACATTGGTAAAACATAATACATCAATGCCATGGAATATGCCTATTAACGCCGAACTTATGGAGCATGTTAAAAATGTGCACCTGAGCCCTTTTCCTTTTTTAGCGCATTTTGGTTTTTATCGGTAAGAAATAGTGGATAAGTTAGCTTCCAACGGCGGGTTCGATTTAAAAAACAATGGAGAAATGGTGCCCGAGGCCGGACTTGAACCAGCGACACTCCGGTCTTCAGCCGGATGCTCTCCCAGGCTGAGCTACTCGGGCTTCCGTTGGTTAATACAAGTCTGGGTTTTATAAGGTTTTTTTATCATAAAAGGCATCTGCAACGAGGGTAATCTTTTATTCGACCCCCTCAGATCATATTCTGGGGCAATGATCGCTCAGAGTTAAGACGACCCTCGTGGGATGACTTGAAGGCATTAGCGATAGCCCCCTTTTTGCAACAACGAACTTTTTAAATACCCCCAACGCAGAATGTCTCAAGGTTGCGGCCGTAGTCTAGCCTGGTCTAGGACGTTAGCCTGCCAAAGGCAAACGCCTGTAGATCGCTAAGGACCCGGGTTCGAATCCCGGCGGCCGCACCATAACCGAAATAGGAAGCGTTAAACTTTAAAACCACCAAATGCAATAAGTCTCTGTCACTCTGGGGGTCTTCATACTGCAAATAAGAGACAAAACCTCGGTCGTCGAGAGGCTGAGAAGGTACGTAAACAGCATAATTGAGTTGCACCTTCTTGATGGGCAGGTCATCAGGGGTCGGCTCGTCCAGGTGGACGATGATCTCATGAACATCTTCCTGGAGAACTGCGTCGACCTCGACGGGCGCTCCTCGCCCGCCGCCGTGGTGATGGGGAGCTCCATATCCCACATAAGCATAATCTCCCTGCCCGCCCGGGACCTGCTGGACGAGATGATATTCCAACTGATCCAGAACAATGGCGATATGACGGTGGACGAGATCGCAAGGATGCTCAACGCAAAACCAAGCAGTGTGAAATCCGCCCTTGTCCGGCTCAAGAAGAAGGGTCTCCTAACGACAACTAAAGAGCGCCAGCAGAAGGGTCTCACAAGATAATCTGCCGAACGCTGGCGATGAAATCTTTTTATCCCTTCGCCCCCATTTTAAATTGGCAGGCAATGATGAAAAGTCCCAAAGACGCAATGGATGATTTGGATCTTGAGTGTATGGAGCCTGCCAACTAGTGCATCATCTTCATGTGGAGTTACAACGCGATCGACCACATCCAGCCCCTCAGCATCGGTACAGGCACATCTGCCCATAAAAAAGATAAATGTTGGATCCCCATCCTACCTCTGGGATGTTTAATAGCTAGAGCCTCCGTCAAGCGGAACGGTGAACTGAGGCTCATCGGTAAGGATCAGTACGGACACGAGATCCTCATGGAGATGCACAAGAAGTACGGCGGCACGAGCAAGGGGACCACGCCCATGGACCTCTTCCTCGTCGCCTTGGGAGGATGTGCGGGGCTCGATATCGTAACAATGCTCAAGGCGAGGAGGCAACTGCTGACCTCCTACGAGGTCAAGATAAACGGGATCAGGCGGAAGGAACAACCGAAGTTATAAGATCTTCATGAAGTTCATCCTCAAAGGCGATCTTGACGACAAGATAGTGGACAGGGTTATTCACCTTACCATGACCAAACTCTGCCCCATCGCCGCAATGCTGGGGGAGATCGCGGAGCCGAAGTGGGGCTATGAGCTGATAAAGGAGGACAAACCCAGGACGACGAGAAATTCCTAACTATGATTATTTAGATATGTTACACAAAAAATTTTAATAGCCTCAAGGTAATTAAAGTATTTCGGTGTCTGTTTGAATATAGCCTTATTTACATGGGAGTACCCGCCAAGGATCATGGGTGGCCTAGGAACCTACACCTACGAACTCACAAGACAGCTCGTAAAGATGGAACATAACTTGTCCGTCTTTACCATGAATGACGGGGCTCTAAGAACAAGGGAACTCATGAGTGGGGTTGAGGTTCATAGACCAAAGCTTGTTGACATATCCCAGATCTTTCCGTCCGTCGTCTCTGACGAGATCCGGCAATGGGGACCGGGGGTGCCCTTTTTTTCGTGCATTTTTTTGTACAATCTGCTGGTTAGCACAAAGATTGTTAATGATCTTATACCATTGGAGAAGAAATCCTTCGATATACTTTCCGTTCATGACTGGCTATCCGCCGTAGCTGGGATGATCCTTCGAAACGCTACGGGCGTTCCCATGGTCTTTCACATTCACTCTACCGAGAAAGGTAGGAGCCTCGGTGATGGATCAAAAATAATCATAGAGTTGGAGAGGAAGGCAGCGGAAGTTGCAGACAAGGTAATCACGGTTTCATATGCAATGCGCGACGAGCTGGTTGCATCCGGCATCCCCACAGACAAGATAGAGGTGGTCTGGAACGGCGTCGATCCCCGCAAGTACTCGCCGGATCAGGTATCTGGTGAAAGAATACAGCAGGTTAGGACCAAATACGGCATCCCCAAGGATCATAAGATGATCTTCTTTGTTGGCAGACTCTTTGGGGTGAAGGGGACCGATAAGCTGATTATGGCCATGCCCGACGTACTGGCCAAGTTCCCAAATACAAAGTTGGTTATAGTGGGAAAGGGGGAAATGGAGGGTGAGCTGGTCAGACTCGTTCAGAGCCTTGGGCTCACGGAAAAGGTCGCCTTCAACTTCAGCATGCTCTCCGAGCAGGAGAGAATCGCCCACTATGCTGCTGCAGATCTAGCAACATTCCCAAGTTTCTATGAGCCCTTCGGTATAGTCGCGCTAGAAGCAATGGCAATGAAGAAGCCTGTGGTGGTTGGTGCTAGAGGCGTTAGCGGCATGCGAGAGATAGTTCTTAACAGCGGGGAGCACCAATGTGGTTACCACATAAACCCATACGACCCTCGAGATATTGCTTGGGGGCTCAACAGCATACTTGCCGATGAAAACCACATGAAGACTCTGGGTGAAAATGCAAGGCTACGCGTGTTGTCCGAATTCACGTGGGAGAAGATAGCATCTAAAATCATAGATGTGTACTCTAAAGTTATAGAGGAGCATAAAGCCTAATCTCTACACAGGTATATCGAAACCCCCCAGGGCAATAGGGGCAATTCGGTTGCACCCCCCCCTACGTGTCTGGGCATGTGCCCTCCTTTGCCGCCATAAACTTTGTCGTTCGAGTCTAATAGTAAGAACCATCTTCCTCTAGGAAATTCATTTTTTACGGTTGCCTCGCCCTCATCAAAAGACATAA
>Ga0194112_10001114_pt1 | contig 39442 bp, 24 predicted proteins | sample TA2MahC400mmetaG_FD_146191 | JGI IMG/M metagenome (GOLD analysis project Ga0194112, IMG submission 146191) | Freshwater microbial communities from Lake Tanganyika, Tanzania - TA2015016 Mahale Deep Cast 400m | ecosystem: Environmental > Aquatic > Freshwater > Lake | place: Tanzania: Lake... | reverse complement strand
TTTCACGGCATCGGCCTGGCCGGTCGGGCCGCCGCCCTGCACGCGCACGAAAATGTCGTACGTAGCCGCCTGGCTGGTGGCCGCGAGCGGGCTGCGGACGCTTTGGCGGTCCTTGTCCTCGGTGAAGTACTGGTCCACCTCGCGGTCGTTGACGAGGAACTTGCCCGAGCCCGGCAGGATGCGGACGCGGGCGATGGCCGTCTTGCGGCGGCCTGTGCCCCAGATGGGGGCGGGCTTCACGATTTCGCTGGGCGCCTGGGTCACAATCGTCTCCTTCGGCGGCGCGGCCGGCCGCCCGGGGCCTACGGTTTCAGCGGCTCCGGCTGCTGGGCCGCGTGCGGATGGTCCGGCCCGGCGTAGACTTTCATCTTGGCGAACATGCGGCGGCCGAGGCGGCCCTTCGGCATCATCCGCCGCACCGCAAGTTCCACCGGCCGCGTGGGATGCCGCTGGAGCATCTTCTCGAACGAGAGCACCTTGCGGCCGCCGGGGTGATACGTGTACCAGTCGTACTGCTTGGTGCGGGCCTTTGAGCCCGTCAGGCGGACCTTCTCGGCGTTGACGACCACGACGAAGTCGCCCACGTCGTGGTTCGGCGTGAACGTGGGTCGGTGCTTGCCCTGGAGCACCCGCGCGATTCTGGCGGCCAGTCGCCCGAGCACCTGGTCGGTGGCGTCCACGAGCCACCACTTGCGGTCCACCTGTTCGGTCTTGAGGAACGCCGTCTTCGTGTTCATCCTGTCGCTCGCACTTCGCGCGGCCCGCCCTCCGTATCGGCGGGCCGCGCGAGCCCACGCCACGGGGCCGAAATCACAGGTTCCGGCGCGGTGGGTCAGGAGACCCACCGCGCAAAGCACGGGCGGCATCCGTACTGGGCAAAAACCGCCCCGCGGCAGAGGCGGTAGTATAAGCCTTCGGGCCGGACTGTCAACATCGAAAACGCCTGCCAGGGCAGGCGGGGGGCTGAACTGGCGGCGGGCGGGGGCTAGAGCGTGGCTTGCGGGTCCACGTCGATGGCCATCTGGACGCCGCCGGGCGGCGTCAAATCGGGCCTCACGCGGTTCCAGAAAAACAGGAGGGCCTTGGCCGTCGGGGCCTTCAGGATCATGTGGTATCGCCAGAAGCGGCTGAGTTTGGCGATGGGGCACGGTTGCGGCCCCAGGATGTGGACGCCGGCGACGCGCGCCGGCTCAAGCAGGCGTCCGGCGAGGGCCTGTATGGCCTCGGCGGCCTTCTGGCGGCTGGGCGAGCGGACGATGATCCGCGCCAGCCGCCCGAACGGCGGGTAGCCGCGCACACGGCGCGACTCCAGTTCGTCGCGAGCAAACGCCTCGTAGTCGTGCCGGGCGGCCTGCTGGATGGCCAGGTGTTCGGGCTGGAACGTCTGGACGAAGACCTGGCCGCCCTTCGGCCCGCGGCCCGCGCGTCCGGCGACCTGCGTGATGAGTTGGAAGGCGCGCTCATTTGCGCGGAAGTCCGGCAGGCTGAGGGCCACGTCGGCGTTGATGACGCCGACCACGGTGACGTTCGGGAAGTCCAGCCCCTTTGCGACCATCTGCGTTCCGATGAGGACGTCGGTTTCGCCGTCGCGGAAGGCGGCGAGGATTTTTTCGTGCCCGCCGCGCGCAGCCGCAGCGTCGGCGTCGAGGCGCGCGGCGCGGATGTCGGGGAACTTCCGCCGCACCTCTTCCTCGACGCGCTGCGTGCCGGTTCCCCAGTAGTTGACGGTCTCGGCTGAGCAGGCGGGGCACTGGCGGGGCGGGGGCGTCCGCCGCCCGCAGTAGTGGCACTGGAGGTATCCGGGCTTGGCGTGGTACGTGAGGCCGACGTCGCAGTCGGGGCAGCGGGCCGCGTGGCCGCACTTGACGCAAAACAGGTGCGTGGCGAAGCCTCGGCGGTTCAGGAACAGGATGGTCTGCTCCTGCTTTCGCCAGGCCTCGGCGATGGCCGCCTCCAGCGGGCGCGACAGCACGTGGTGGCCCTTGCGTTCGGCGGCCTCCAGTCGCATGTCCACGATGCGGACGGGCGGCAGGGGCCGGCCCCCGATCCGCTGCGTCAGCCGCGCTTCCTGGTAATGCTCCACCGACCGCGTGTTCTGGTACGATTCCAGGCTGGGCGTGGCGGAGCCCAGGACGACGGGCACGCCGACGAGGTTGGCGCGCATTATGGCCACGTCGCGGGCGTGATAGCGCGGCGCGGTGTCCTGCTTGAACGAGTTCTCGTGCTCCTCGTCGATGACCACCAGGCCCAGGTCGCGCACGGGGGCGAAGACGCCGCTGCGCGCGCCGATGACCACGTCGGCGCGGCCCTCGGCGATGTCTCGCCACTGGCGGTGGCGCTCCACGTCCGACAGGTTCGAGTGCAGGACGGCCACCTGGGTGAACCGCTCGCGGAACCTTCGGATGGTCTGCGGCGTCAGGGCGATCTCGGGCACAAGGACGATGGCCTGCCTGCCGGCATCCACGACTTCGGCGATGGCCCGCAGGTACACCTCGGTCTTGCCGCTGCTTGTAACGCCCGCCAGGAGGACCACGCCGAACTTGCCGGCGGCGATGAGGTTCTTGACGCGCTGGAGGGCCAGGCCCTGCTCGGCGGTCAGGTGCACGGCCTTCGGCTCCTCCAGTTCAAGGAAAAGGTCGCGGGCGAACTCGTCCATCTGGCGGGTCTCGATGCGGACGAGGCCCTTCTCCTGGAGACTCTTAATGACGGCCACGGTGCATCCGGCCTGGCGCGCAAGTTCCCTGGGCGCAAGGCCCGCCCCTCCCTCGGCCAGGCGGTCAAGGACGCGGCGCTGCTTGGAGAGTATGCGGCCGACGTCGGACTCGGCCTTCTCGGTCCGCACGACGATCTGGACGGTCTTGAAGCCGGCGCCGCGCTTGACGGCGGCCGGCAGGATGGCCTCGAAGACCTGGCCCAGGGGCGTCACGTAGTAGCGGCTGATCCAGAAGGCCAGGTCCAGCAGGTCTTCCGTCAGGAGCGGCGCGGCGTCGAGGATTTCGGCGACGGGCTTCACCTCCCGAAGGTCGGTCGCCTCCTGGCCCGAGACGGCCCAGCCCGTGGCCATGTGGTTGCCCTTGCCGAAGGGGACGCTTACGCGCTGCCCCGGACGCAGGCGGCCGCGCAACTTTTCGGGCAGCGCGTAGGTGAACGTGCGGTCCACGCCCAGCGGCAGGGCGACCGCCACGTACGGGGTGGTGATGGCGGCGGCGGCCCCATCGGGCGGCGTGCCGGGGGCCGGAGTGGTCGCGTGTGGAGGCATCGTAAGCGTTGTCATGGCCCTCGTTAAATCGGCACAATCCGCGGGCCGACTTAAGGGCCTCTCAAGGGCCGAAGGACGGTGCGCGGCCCGCCCTCCCCAATTGGCGGCCCGCGTCTCCTGGGGCGCGAGGCGAGCCCCATGCGCGGCGGCTCAGGAGGGCCGCCGCGCGCTTCGTGCTCGGTGGCGCGGGGGCGGCATGGCTCGACCTTCGTAGGTCAAGGGAAACGCCTCGGGGCGCTTAAGCGATTCGACGGACAGGTCGACGTCCAAGGCCGGCCAGTGCAGGTGCTCCTCGTGCACAAGAGCCACGTTCAGGATGTCGCGCACGCGGGCGTCGCGTAACCAGGGGTACTGCTCGTAGGGCAGGAAGTACTCCTTGCCATGCACGAGGAGCCAGAATCCAAATGTATCAACGTTAGTGACTTCCACCTCGGAAGTGCTCTTGCCACGCACCGAGTATTTCATCCTTGCGATCCTCCACGACCTCTTGCAGTCGCGACAATTGCGCGCCCGACAGGCCGTAGTTCTTGGCTGCGGCGGCGGCGCGGCTCAAGCCAGAACTTCGCCTCGCCGTCCGCGCAACTGACGTGCACATGCGGGCGCACCTCTTCCCGCGAGAAGAAGAAGCTGTATCCTTTCCACCTGGACACCGTCGGGCTCATGGCGCCATACTACAGCCACAGCCCGTTGTTCTCAAGTGCTGCGGTTGATGAAACAGTTTCTCACCCGCCGCGCCTTCGCCGGGCAAGTTCGCGGTCGATGTCGCGCTGGGCCTGGCGGCGCTTGAGGTCCTCGCGCTTGTCGAATTCGCGCTTGCCGCGAGCCACGCCCAGTTCAACCTTCGCCCAGCCGCGCTTGAAGTACACCGCCAGGGGCACCAGCGTGTGGCCCTTTTCGACCGCGCGGGCGAGGAAGCGGTTGATTTCGCGCCGCCTCAGGAGGAGTTTCCGCGCCCGGCGCGTGTCGTGGCCGAACTGCCCCGCCTGGCTGTACGGGCCGATGTGCATGTTATAGAGCCACACTTCGGCGCCGCGCAGGCGCGCAAAGGCATCGTCGATGTTGGCCTTGCCCTCGCGGAGGGCCTTGACCTCGGAGCCTTCAAGCACGAGGCCCGCCTCGATGGTCTCCAGGATGGCGAAGTTGTGGCGGGCCTTCTTGTTCCGGATTCGCGGTGTCTTCTCGGCCACGGCCGGATTATAGCAGGCCGCGCGCGCGCCGGCAATCGCGGGGCGTCCGGATGCCAGGATCCGCTGGCACACCCGCGGGCGGTGCGCAGCGAGAATCGCTTCAGACGCCGGGGGCCGCGGGTCGATAAATGCTGCGGTCATCGTGTAATCACCCCACAGCGCGCCGATGCCGCGGCGACGGGATGTCTGTTTCTGCGCCCGTTGCGAGCGGCGGCGGCGAACCTGTCATCCGCCCCGGCCAAGCAAGCGAGGAGCCGTGACGCTTCGAGCCCGGACGTTCCTCCGGTCCATCGGCCCGTTCGCTGTGCTCGTGCTCGGCGTCTGCGCGGCTTTCTCGGTGCTGGTGGTGGCAGGGGAGCGCCGCAACGCGCGCCAACTGGCCGAGGCGAAGGTCCTGGCGCTGTCGGACCGCGTGGCCGACATGCTCCTGCGCGGCGACGAGGCCGGCCTGGCTCGACTGGTTTCGGGCGCGGCTTCCGGCGGCGGACCGGCCGCCTACGCCTTCGTCGAGCGTCGCGGCAGGGTCTGCGCTTCCACCTTCGGCGAGGGTGTTCCCACCGTGCTGCTGGCCCTGCACCGCGTGCCCCCGCCTGTGCCGCGGACGGCCGAGTACCGCGACACGCAAGGGGCCGTCTTCTACGACGTGGCCCACCACGTTGAACCGCCCGGCGCCGTGCTGCACCTGGGCCTGTCGCGCGGCCAGGTGGATGCCACGGCCCTCGGCGCAGTCTGGAAGATCCTGGGCCTTGGCGCGGCGGTGCTCTTGTTCGGGGGCCTCTTGTCGGCCCGCGTGGCGGCCGTCACCACCCGCGAAGTCGAGCGCATGACGGCGGAACTTCGGGCCAGCGAAGAGCGGCACCGCGCCCTGGTGGAGAACATCCACCTGGGAATCACGCTGACGGACGACCGGCACCGGATCATCATGGTGAACGCGGCGGCAGCGCGGCTGTTCGGGCGCCGGCCCGAGGAGTTCGTCGGGCAGGAATGCTTCCGGATGTTCGAGCGGCGCGACCTGGAATGCCCTGGATGCCCTTCGCGGATTGCCTTGGAGACAGGCCGCCCCGCCGAGGCCGACCGCGAGGCCGTCCGCGACGACGGCACCCGGTTCACTGTGCGCACCCAGGCATTTCCGATTATCGACCCGGACGGCCGGTCCCGCGCCGTCATCGAGGTCATCGAGGACGTTACGGACCGCAAGCGCCAGGAGGAGGAAATCCGGCGCCTGTCGTCGTTCCCGAAGTTGAACCCGAACCCCGTGGTTGAAGTCGATGCGTCGGGGGAAATCACGTACTTCAACGCTGCCGCCGTGCGGACGCTGAAGGCGATGGGCGCCCCGCCCGATGCGCGGGTCTTTCTGCCGTCGGAACTGCCGTCCTTGCTCGACGCACTGCGCCAGGGCCACGCGCTGGAGACCCGCTGCGAGGTCCAGGTGCGCGACCACACGTTCGCCGAGCACATCTCCACGGCCGTGGAGTTCCGCGCCATCCGCATCTACGCCCTCGACGTCACGCAGCGCAGGCAGGCGCAGGAAGCAGCCGAGCGCGAAAACGCCAAACTCTCGGCCATGATAAGCGGCATGGACGATGGCGTCGTCTTTGCCAACGCCGACGGCGTCATCGTCGAGGCGAACGCCTGTTTCTGCCGCCTCGTCCACAAGCCGCGAGAGGCCATCGTGGGGGCGCGACTGGAGGATTTCCACCAGGGCGACCTCGCGCGGCTCGTCCGCGACTGCATCGCCACGTTCCGCGCCAATCCGGGCGCGCCGGCCGTCTCGGTCCAGAAAACGTTCGAGGCGACCGAGGTCATCCTGCGCATACAGCCCATCTGCCGCGACGGCCGCTACGACGGCGTCCTGCTGAACGTCATCAATGTGACGGAACTGGTGCGCGCCCGCCAGGCGGTGGAAGAGGCCAACCGCCGCCTCAACGAACTGGCCACCACCGACGAACTGACCGGCCTGTGGAACCGCCGCCGGTTCATGGAACTCCTGGACGTCGAGGTCGAGCGCGTCCGCCGCTATGCGACGTCCCTGGTCCTGGTGATGCTCGACGTGGACCACTTCAAGGCGTTCAACGACACGCACGGCCACGCGTTCGGCGACAAGGTGCTCATGGCGGTGGCCGCGGTGCTCCGGCAGGAGGTGCGTGCCGGCGACGTCCCCGCCCGGTACGCTGGCGACGAGTTCATGATCCTCATGCCGAACACGTCGGCGGCCGAGGCCGAGCGGGCCGCCGACCGCATCCGCCGCCGGCTGGCCGCCCAGCCGGTCACCGACGGCCGGTCGGCCGTGGCCGTGACCTTGAGCGTCGGCATCGCGGCCTCCGGGCCGCGTGGCACATTGACGCGCGACGGGCTGCTGCGCGCCGCCGACGCCGCCCTCTACGCCGCAAAGCACGCCGGCCGGAACACGACCCGGCGCGACGATCAGGCGGCGGACGCGGAAAAGGAGACCCCGACGCGGCCGGATTCGCGGTGAGTGCCGCCGGAGCGGTCCCTGGGGCTCGCCGCAGGCAAGGTTTACAGGAAGTTGTCGGTCCTTTGGACCGATAAGAACCCGCTGGGATTCGCCGTATTGCGCTGGGAGGCAAGAAGCGTGCGTCAGAATGTCCGCATCCTCTTCGTTCTCTGCGCCTGCCTGGCGGCGCCGGCGGAGCGCGCCGAAGGAGGAGAGCCGCCGCCCCCCGAGGCCGCCGGGGCCCCCGCAGCGGCTGGCGCGGTGTCGTTCCTGGATCTGACCCTCTGCTGTGGCGCCGTTCTGACCGTCGGGACCGCGCTGTACGCGATTGTGCGGCGCCACGCGCGGACGGCGCAGTCGCGGCGGCCGGCGGCGGGACCGTCGGCGGCCGGCCCCCGCCTGCGGGAGCGGGTCAACGCAATAGCGGGACGCCTCGGCAGAATCATCGAAGGACTTCGCGCCCAGGGCGAGATCAAGGCGCTCAAGCAGCAAATCGAGTTCATCCTCGGCGCCACGCACACCGGCCTGGACGTAATTGATTGCCAGTTCAACCTTCGCTACGTTGACCCGGAGTGGCAGAAGGTTTACGGCGACCCCACGGGCAGGAAGTGTTATGAGTATTTCATGGGTCGCGACTGCGCCTGTCCGGGGTGCGGCATTACGAAGGCTCTGCAAACCAAGGAGGTCATCGTTTCCGAAGAGGTGCTCGTCCGCGAGAACAACCGGCCTATCCAGGTCACGACGAAGCCGTTTCAGACCGCCGGCGGCGAATGGCTGGTTGCTGAAGTGAATGTCGATATCACCGAGCGCAAGGCGTCCGAGGACGCCCTGCGCAAGAGCGAGGCCAGGTACAGAACGCTCATGGAGAGCATCCCGCAGAAGATATTCATGAAGGACAGAGACTCCCGCTACGCGTCGATAAACGAGAACTACGCGCGGGACCTCGGCATCCGGCCCGCGGATGCCGTGGGGAAAGTGGACTACGATTTCTTCGCCCGGGACCTCGCGGATAAGTACCGCGCCGACGACAAGAGGGTCATGGAAACCGGGCAGACCGATGAGTTTGAAGAAAGGTACGTGCAGCACGGCAGAGAAACCTGGGTCCAGACCCTCAAGACCCCCGTAAGGGACGACAGCGGCCAGATCGTGGGAGTCCTGGGGATATTCTGGGACATCACCGAGCGCAAGGCGTCCGCGGAAGCCCTGCGCGAGGCCAACCGCCGCCTGGAAGAACTCGCCACGGTCGACGAACTGACGGGCCTGTGGAACCGCCGCCAGTTCACCCAGATGCTTGGCCGCGAGCTGGACCGCGCCCGACGCACCGGCGCCCGCCTCGCGCTGGCCATGGTCGATATCGACCAGTTCAAGTCCATCAACGACGCCTGCGGCCATGCCTTCGGCGACCTGGTGCTGCGCGGGGTGGCAAAAGCGCTCCAGGGCGGGGCGCGGTCCACCGACATCGTTGCCCGCTACGGGGGCGACGAGTTCATGGTCCTCATGCCCGACACGTCGGCCGAAGAGGCCGCCAGCGCCGCCGAGCGCATCCGCAAGGCGCTCGACGGGCGCCGCATATCCGATGGCAGCCGCACCATGCGAATAACCGTCAGCGCCGGCATCAGCGCCCTGGAACCCGGCGGTCCGGCCGACGCCGATGGCCTCGTGCGCGCCGCCGACGAGGCCCTCTACGCCGCCAAGCACTCCGGCCGCGACTGCACCCGCACCTTCAGCCAGGCCGTCCGCGACCGTCCCGCCGACCCGCGCATAAACCTCCGGGCGGTCGAGCGTCTTCGCCGCCGCGTTCTGGCCCTGTCGCGGCGCTCCCGCGAGGCGTTCGTGCGCAGCATACGCGGCCTTGTGCACGCCCAGGAGGCCCGCGACCCGTTCGCAAAGTGCCATTCCGAGAACGTGGCCCGCTTCGCCGTCGGCATCGCCCGCACGATGGGCCTCGACCCGCAGCAGGTGTCCACGATCCGGCGGGCGGCCCTCATCCACGACGTCGGCAAGATCGGCGTGCCCGACGGCATCCTCTGGAAGCCCGGCGCGCTCACGCCTGCCGAGCGCCGGCTCATGCAGGAACACGTCGTCGCCGGCGTGCGCATCCTTGACCAGATGCGGTTCCTGGAGCGAGAGATCCCCATCGTCCGCCATCATCACGAACGGTACGACGGCCGGGGCTATCCCGACAACGTCTCCGGCGAGGCCATCCCGCTGGGGTCGCGCATCCTGGCCGCCGCCGACGCCCTTGACGCCATCACCGCCGACCGCCCGTATCGCGCGGCCCGGCCCGTGCCCGAGACCCTCCAGGTCTTCCTGGAGGAGGCCGGGCGGCAGTTCGACCCCCTGGTCGTAGACGCCCTTATCCAGTGGGTCTGCCGGGTGCGGCAGCGCCTTGGCGGGACGGGCGACGTGACGGTGGCCGACCTCCTGGCGCGCAAGCCGCGCAGGGCACGTGTCTGCTCTTCGGTGCAAACCTCTTTGCGCTGAACGGCTACCACTGGCCGCTGGTCACTTGTAACGGGAACAAGAAGCGGCCAGTGACAAGTGACAAATGACAGCCGTTCAGCCTACTTCGCCGGCGCGTCGGTGAAGAGGCCTTGGAGTTCCTCGTCGGATAGTTTCTCTGCGCCCTCGTCGGGGTCCACTGCTACGCCGACGCCGCGCGCCGTGATCACGACCACGCGCTGGCCCAGGCCGAGTGCGCCCACGAGTTCAGTCTTCTCGCGGGCCAGGCGGAAGAACGCCTCGGAGCCCCACTTGATTCGCGTGAGCCGTTCTGTCCCCTCAAACGCCTGGTCCACCCACACGCCGCGGTATTCGACGAACGTCTTGCCGCCGCGGTTCTGCACCTTGCGGGCAGCCTTGGCCACCTGCTCGCTCTGGCGCAGGCGCTGAATCTGCTGGGCGATGTCGATGGCCGTCTTGCCCGTCTCGGCCTGGCGGAGGTCCTTCTCGTCGGCGCGAAGGCCGTAGGCGTCGGCGTAGAGCCGGGCGGGGGGCGCCGGCGGCTCGGCAGCGCTCGGCCCCAGGCGCATGCCGAAGCCGGGCGCCGCAGGGGCCGCAGCCGGGCCGCTCTCCTTGTACAGGCTTTGCACGCGTTCGGCTGCGCGGGCATGGCGCTCGCCGTCGGCCTGCGGCGCGGCCCACGGCTGGGCGCTCGTCGCTGCGCCGCCCGCCGCGCCGCCGCGACGGTCCGCCGAAGGATACGGCAAGACGCCGCTTCGCGTAACGCCGAACTGCTTGTACTGCTCCTCGCTCTCGAGGACGAGGTAACTTGTGTACGGAGTCTCGATGCCGTACTCCAGGCTCAGGCGCACGACTTCGTCCTTGAGTTCCTTGTTCTCGCCGTGCAGGCGTATCTGGTCCAGGAGGAACCCGATCTTGCGGCTGGCGTAGAGCGGGCCGATGAACGATTTTTCGGCCGTCTTCTTGGGGAACGTCCCCTCGTACACGAGTTCCTCGGCCTTGCCGGCGACGCGGCCCTTGAGGCGCAGAACCGAGTCGCCGTCGCCCTCGTAGGCGCCGACGATCACGATCTGCCCGCCGCGGAACAGGTCCGGCAGCCGCTTCGGATACATCTCGGTCACCCGCACGCCGGGCACTTCCAGCACGAGGTCCGTAAGCACGGGGTGCGTCATCTTCGAGAACAGCCGCGTGACCTTGCCGTCAATGGCCTCGCCGGGCCTGACGTATTCCGGCAGGCCGCCGGTCTCGCCCGCCATGCGGTCAAGAAGGTGCGTGCTTACGTCGTCGCCCACGCCGAAGGTGAACATCCGAGATCGCCTGCCGGAGTCCTTGACGATCTTCAGCAGGGCCTCGGTGTCGGTGAAATCGACCGTCGGCCGCCCGTCCGTCAGGAACATGACGGTGGCCGGCCGCGCATCGTCGCAGGGCAGGGCGAAGGTCTTCTGGAGGGCCTCGGCGATGTTCGTGCCGCCGGCGGCCTCGAACGTATCGACCCATTTTCGCGCTTTCTCGACGTTCTCGGCCGACGCATCCGCCCACCCCTCGGCCAGCGCCTGGGCCGACGTCGAGAACTGCACCACGGCGAAGCGGTCCTTCGGGTCCAGTTTGTCTAGGCAGAACTTAAGCGCCCTTCTGGCCTGCTCGATTTTCTCGCCCTTCATCGAACCGGACGTGTCCAGCACGAACACCGCGTCTCGCGGCGTGCGGCGGTCGTCGTTGATGACGCTCTTCGGGCTTATCAGCGCCAGGAACATCCCCGGACGCGACGGGTCCGGGCGGTACGTCATCAGCGCCAGGCCGAAGTCCTTCTCGCTCAGCGTCCAGAAAAGGTGGAAGTCGCGGTCGAGGAGGGCCTTCCGGGTTTCCACGCCGGCCACGGCCTCGTGCTCCGACGGCCGGGCCACGCCGACCTCGTGCGTCGGGCTGTACACGCTCTTGATGGGCGAGGCGCTCTTGATGCGCACGGCCACGGTGAAGTCCTCCAGCGTCCGCGATGCCTTCTCGCCCACGCGCAGCGGAAAGACGTATTCGCCCAGCCCGCCGTCCACCGGCAGGAGTTCCGCGTACTCCAGTTCCACCTTCTGCGTGCCGCCCGCGGGCACGGGGAAAATGCGCAGCCGCAGTATCTGCCCGTCCACGTATTCCAGGAGGCCGGGGTCTTTGGCGCGGCGGACGATGTCTTCGTACACGGAGCGGGCCTTGTCCTTCTCCAGCAGTTCGCCCTTCATGCGTTTGCCGCCGATGTACATGGCGAAGTCGCGTATGGCCGCGCCCTTCGGCAGCGGAAAGACGTACGTGCATTCCAGGTCCCGGCCGGTGGAGTTCTGGAACTCCTGGACGACGCGCGTCGTGGCCGCCTGGTTGTCGATCGATGCATCGACGCGCAGGTATTTGACGGCCAAGGGCGGCAGGCCCTCGTCCTTCGGCACCAGCAGGCCCTGGCCGCACGCCGGATGAGCCAGCGCCGCGGCAATGAGCCCCGCCGCCAACGCCTCAAGCAGCCGTGCCTTCTTCATCTGTTGCGCCTTTCAGTGGAGACCCATTCTGTCCCGCTGCACCTGAGAACTCGCGCCGGGCAAGCCCGGCGGCTGAATCGGCCTGTCGAGGGCGGTTATTCGCGGTACGCCGGCGGCCGCGGCCCGGGCATCGGCATCGGCATCGGCATCGGCACGATCTGGTCCTCGGCCTGACATCCGAAGTGGACGAGCACGCCGCCCAGCCCCACGCCGTCGCCCACCAGCCCGCCGGCCCGCATCCCGATGCCCTCGCCCGAGCCGGGCGTGCCCGTGCGGTGGCTGCCTGCGGCGCGTATGCGGCCGATGAAGTCCCACGCGATCGTCTCGTCGGGCGGGCGTCCGGCCGGCCGCTCGCGGCCGTGAGGCAGCACAAGGTCCACCGCGTAGGCGTCCAGAAGTTTCGGAAGAAGCGCCAGCGCCAGGTCCGACCGCCCGAAGAACTCGCCGCCCAGCGCGCGGCCGGTCCAGCGGTCGGCCAGCACGAAGCCGATGCTGTCGGCCGGGACCTCGGGCATGATTATCCGCCGCACCTCGTCCAGTTCCCGCTGCACCGGCGCGGCCTTCATCGCCAGTTCCAGGCTGCTCGTGGGATTGCGCGCGCCCAGCGCGCCTGCCGCGCGGTCGACCTCGGACCACACCGACGCCTGGTCGGCCCCTCTGCGCATCTCGCGCTGGATGGACTGCGGCACGAGCATGCCCCCCGCGCTGAACTCGGCCTTGCCGCTCCAGCGGTGCTGTTCCACGCAGAAGACGGGCACCTCGATGCGCTGCTTCGGCGCCAGGATGACGTCCTGGCGAAGGGTACGGGTCTGCTTGCCTCCGGCGGCAACTTCGCCGGCCATGACGAAGATGTAGTCGGCCCCGCTGCGGTTCTCCAGGCGGATGACGGGCACGCTGCCCCCGCCGTCGCGCTCCGTGACGGCCAGCAGGCCCCGCGCGAGGGCGGCGTCCATGGTCAGCCAGCGGCCGCCCAGGTCGCTCCCCCCCCGCGCCGCAATCGGATACACCGCCAGCCGGCCGCAGACGAGCGGCCGCCGCGGCTCAAGCCGCTCCAGCAGCCGCGCGAGTTCCGGCACGTGATGGCTGGGCGGCGGCCGGCGGTGGGTCGGCGGGAGCGGCGATGGGGGCGGAGGCGCTGGCGGCGGGCGGACAACCGACGTTCCGCCTCGGAACTCCTCCTCAATGTAGGAACCCCATGCTGCGCACGCAACTAGCGCCGCGGCCGCCGTCGCGGCCACGCAAACGCCGGCCAGCCATCCCAGCCGCCTCACCCGTAGCCCGGCCATCGCCGAACCCTCCAACCGCAGCCTGTGTCGTCCGAAGGGTTAGACTTGCCGTGCGCCCGGAGGTTCCCGGAAAGAAGAGGGGAGGACGGTGGGCATGCCGACGGCGCTGTACCTGCCTGCCGGCAGGCAGGTGCGCGGGCATGCGAGTATCCCCGCCGGGGTGCCAAAAAAATGGGCAAGGCCCGGAGGGGAGGCCCTGCCCGTGTTGCGGGGATAGACGGCTACTTGAGATCTACATCCGTCAATTTTCGGGTCCGCTGATCCCCGCAGGCCTGTGCCGCCGAACGTTCTGTGTGTGGAACGGTTGGCTTGGCACTCGGCATGCTGGTCTGACCTGTAGACCCTCCACTATCCCGCAACTTCTTTGACCCGCAACAAACCCGTCTAACCGCCCGCAACGCCCCTTGCGGGGCGATTCCTCGCAAGTGGCTCGTTCTTTATGGGAGTTAAGGGGGTTGTGTGGCAAAGCGCCTGGAGACTTGTCGCACCCGGGGGAGGGCTGTGCGGAAAGTCACAAGCGATGCCTTGTAAAGAACGAGCCAGATATCCGAATCTGAGCAATCGCCGTGCCAACAGGTCGCCGGCGACCGGCTTTTCGAGCGCGCTCGCGTAACTCGCGCAAAATCAAGGGTTTACCGGCCTGAGAATCTCCGGGGATTTCTCGCGCCCAGCCCGGCGTTTTCCCGCCACGTTTACGGTTGGCAACAGCCCGAAGAGCATCGGAGAATGAGCACCGCGTAAAGCCTGTATTTGCAGGCAGTTGCGCCAACGTTGCCTGACGGAGACTGACGTTGCGGAAAAGCCTCGCGATAGGCCCCGCATGTGCCTCTTCTCCTTCCGTCCGGGGCGGGCGGCATGCCCACGCATGCGGCGGCGCGGGCATGCCACCCGGCCGGGCCCCGGGAGTGCGGGCCCTCTCGCGGCCGTATGGCGCGATTCCTGCCAGCCCCCAACAGATTGTTGTTGACTTCTGTTTCGGCCTCCGATAAGTTCTCCCAAGAAGGCGCCGGCCATGGACCGAAGCACGTACTTGGGAATGTACACGTCCGTTTTCAATATTGATAATGCGAGGGGATGACTGCCGCGCGGCTGTTCGCCGTGCCGGCGGGCGGGAGGCGGGCCATGCGCGTTATCACCATATTCAATCATAAGGGAGGATGCGGCAAAACGACGACGGCCATCAACCTGGCTGCCACGCTCGCCGGGGCCAAGCGGCGGGTGCTCCTGGTGGACCTTGACCCGCAGGCGCACGCCACCATCGGCTGCGGCGTCCGCGAAGACGAAGTGGAACTCAGCACGTGGCACGTCATGCGAGGCGAGGGCGGCGAGAGCGGGCCGCTCGGCCTTCCAGACATCGCCTGGGAAGTCGTCGACGGTTTCTACCTCGCGCCCGGGAGCGTCGGCCTGGCCAGCCTCGAGCAGACGCTGGCCGGCACCGACGGCCGCGAACTGCGCCTGCGCGGGGCGCTGGACCAGGCCGCCAAGCGCTACGACGTCGCGCTGGTGGACTGCGGCCCGGGCCTGGGCATCCTCTCGATGAACGCCATCGTGGCCGCCGACGAAGTCCTCGTGCCGGTGGACCTGGGCTTCTTCAGCACGTACGGCCTCGCGCGCACGGTCGAGACGATCGAGACGGTGGCCGAACGCATCGGACGCCAGCCCGTCGTGCGTGTCCTCGCCACGATGTACGACACGCGGGCGCGGACCATGCGCCGGGCGCTGGCGGCGCTGCGGAACCAGCACGGCCCGACGATGCTCGAGACGGTCATCCGGTTCCACGTGGGCCTGCGCGAGGCCGCCGCCATGGGCAGCCCCATCGCCGAGTTCAGCCCGAACTCGCGCGGCCACGAGGATTACCGGACGCTGGCCCAGGAACTCCTGGCCGCCGGCCTCCAACTGGAGTACGAGGAAATGGCACGCCGCGAGGTCCGCGACCACCAGGCCCGCGAGAAGGCGGTCGATAAAAAAATCGAAATGGTTTACGGCGCCATCCCCATAGAGGACGGCGTCCGCTTCGTCTGCAACGCGCCGGGCGCCGCGCGCGTCCAGGTGGCGGGCGACTTCAACCAGTGGGCCACCACCCCCGACGCCGACATGGCCTCCACCGACCAGCCTGGCGTCTGGACCAAGGAAGTCCGCCTGCCAGCCGGCCGGTACGCCTACCGCCTTATCATCGACGGCCGCTGGACGAGCGACCCGGCCAATCCTTATGTCGAGAGCAATCCATACGGTGAATTGAACAGCGTGGTGGAAGTGCCTTAGCGAGGGTCGTCCGATGGGACCGACCCCCCTGTCAGCGCCGAAGCGCCGCTTTGCGGGCAGCCGCGCCGATGCCGGCCCGCGAGACGACGACATGGCGGCCGTCGCCGACGCGCTGCTGTCGGGCGCCCCGGCTGCCGCGGCGCAGGGGGCGGTTGCCTCCCCGGGGGCGCAGCCCGCTTTGCCGGACTCAGGCAATGACCTGCCGCCCGTCCAACTCGGCCCGCCTCGCGGCCTGTACCTTCTCGTTCCGGCGGGCATCGAGGCGTCCGAGCGCCGGCGGACGGCCCTGGTGGTGGCGGCGCACCTGGCGCCTCGCGACGGGACGGCGGCCGTGCTCCTGGTGGAGCGCGGGCGGGCCGACGCCCTCGTCCTGGGCGAGCCGGCGTGCGGGCGACTCGGCCCGGAGCACCTGGCGGCCCCCGCCGACGCCGGCCGCGCCATTGCCGAACTCGTCGGCCGGTGCGACCAGGCGGCGCTGGTGCTGCTGGAATCGCCGGGCGTTGCGGCCGCGAGGCTGGCGGCCCGCGCGGGGCGGACCGTGTTCATCGCGGCGGCCGACGCCGAGAGCGCCGTTGAAACCTACCGCGGGCTGAAGGCGTGGCGCCTCCGCGGCCCGGCCGGGCCGGCCGCCGTCTTCGTGGTCGGCGCCGAAGGCGCACAGGAGGCCGGACGCCTGCTCGCACGCCTGCGCCGGGCGGCGCGGGCCTTCCTGGCGTTCGACCTGGCCGGCCAGGGCTTCCTGGGGCGGGGCGCGGCGGGTGCGGGGCCGGACCATCCTGAGCCGCCGCGGCTCGTTGCCCAGGCGCCGATTCAGAGCGTATGGTCATATATGGATGCAGAGATGCCCCCCGGCGGCGCCGCGGAGCCGCAGGCCCGCGGCCGCGGCGCCCCTCGCGGCGGTGCGGAGGGCGCGTGCCTGCCCTCCGCGGCGGGTGCGGGGCCGGCCGGGGCGGCCGCCGGACCTTATCCCGCCGGCCCCGCCTCAGGGCCGGCCCGTGAAGCGGCGCCCGCCGCTGCCGCGCCGGGCCCGCCCGCCGCGCCGTCCGCGCTCGCCTCGCCGTCGGCGTCGTGCGCGGCCGGCGTGCCCGTCCTGTCGTCCGCGGCGGGGGCGTCCGCAGCGCGCGGGGCCGCCGCGATGCCCGCCTCCCCCGCGTCGGAGCCGTGTTCCATCTTTTCCGTGTGGCGCCCGGATAGCCGCGAGGCGCTCCTGGCCGCCCTCGAGGCGCAAGGGGCGGCGCTCGTGGGCGGGGGTGCGCGGCAGGTGTTCCGCGTGGAGGTCGATGAGCCGGGCGCGCCGGCGCTGGCCGCCGTCCGCGATGACGGCACGCTCGTGGCCATCCTGCTGGCCGAGGGCGAGGGGCCGGTTGACACGCGTGCGGCGGCCGAGTGGCTGAAGGTGCATCGGGCGCTCCTGGCGCGGGCGTACCCCGTGGCGGGCATCCGCGGCGGGGCCGACCCGGCAGCCGTGGTGCTCGCGCCGCCGCCGGCTGGGCCCGCGGCCGATGCCGTCCGCCGCTTCCTGCCCGTCCGCCTCGGCGGCCACCGTGGCGTGGTCTTGCTTCCGTAACGCTGCCTCGCTCGCTTGACAGGGCTCGCCCGCGCGAATACCCTTGTGCACCATGAACCGGCCGACCTGGGACGAATACTTCATGGCCATCGCCGAGCAGGTGGCGACGCGATCCACGTGCCTGCGGCGGCGAGTGGGCGCCGTGCTCGTGGTCGATAAGCGCCTGCTGGCCACCGGCTACAACGGCGCCCCGAGCGGCGTGCCGCACTGCTCCGAGACGGGATGCCTGCGCGAGCAGATGGCCGTGCCGTCGGGGCAGCGGCACGAACTGTGCCGCGGCCTGCACGCCGAGCAGAACGCCATCATCCAGGCCGCCAAGCACGGCGTGCGGATCGACGGCGCCGCGCTGTACACGACACATCATCCTTGTTCCATGTGTGCAAAGGTGTGCATCAACGCAGGCATCCGGCGGATCGTCAGCCGCCACGATTACCCGGACGACCTCGGCAAGTCGCTCCTCAGGCAGGGAGGGGTGCGCCTGGAGGTGTTTGCGCCGGGCGGGGCTGCCGAGGAAGATTAGCGCTCTATGTCAGGTCAAACGATGGGTGCCATGCTCTCGCGCCGTTGCGAAAGCATGGGACCGGCAGAAAGAATGAATGTCCCAGCGGTTGTGGTGCGGCCGGTGCGACCCCTGCGTGTTGGGGCTGTGAAGGACGATGTTAAATCCTGTTGAAAAAAAATTCTTTCCGGTGGATAACTGGCCGATGTCGGCCCCAACATGTTGTATTTGCGCGTGTTAGGCGCTTCCCGCCCTGTGACTAACCTTCGTGCCAACCCCGCGGCGGAACATCCCTCTTGACACCCCATATAATGGGTTCTTAACATGCTCGCCAACTAGATGGCGGGGCTGAACTCGCACTTTCTCAACTTTTTTCTGATTAACATAGAGCCAAAATGCCGACGTAGGCGGACGCCGGGAAGCCCAACATCTTGTGTCCGGATGGGGGCTCCCGGGGGGGTGGGATGCGGCCTGCATCTCTGCGGAACCCTCGGGCAGGGGGCGTGAAGCGATGGAATGTCCGTTCTGTCGTCAGGACAACGACAAGGTGGTGGACTCGCGGGCGAGCGGGCCGGCGATCCGCCGCCGGCGCAAGTGCCTGGCCTGCGGCCGCCGCTACACCACGTACGAGCGGGCCGAGAGCGAGCCGCGCCTGCGGGTCATCAAGAAGGACGGGTCGCGCGAGGCATACGACCGCGCGAAACTCCGCCGCGGACTGCTGCTGGCGCTCCATAAACGCCCGGTCCCCACCAGCCGCATCGACGAGATGCTCCAGGAGGTCGAGGACGAACTGACGGCGCGCGGCCAGCAGGAGATCCCCAGCCGCGCCATCGGCGACCTGGTGATGGAGAAGTTGCGGAAAGAGGACCAGGTGGCGTACGTGCGGTTCGCCAGCGTGTACCGCAACTTCAAGGACGTATCGGAATTTGTGCATGAGGTGGAGCCGATGCTGAAACGGGGCGGCGCGGCGCCGGCCCCCGGAAAGGGAGGGCCGCGGACAGCGCCGGAGCCGCGGCCGGGCTCCGGCACGTGAGGGATCGTCCGCGCCGGCCGGGCGCCGCCGGGGGGCGGCGGAGGGCCGCCCCCGACAAACCAACCGCGCGGCCGCCAGGCCGCTGAAGAGTATCCGTTAATCGCAGTGCACGGGCAGGGAGACGGGAAGCATGACTCGGCACGCCATCAGCCACGTACGCAAACGCGACGGGCGGCTCATGCCCTTCGACAAGTCGAAGATCGCCGACGCCATCTTCAAGGCCGCACGGGCAGTCGGCGGCGAGGACCGGTTCCTCGCCGAGGAACTCGCCTCGGCCGTCACCGACTACCTGAACCGCCATTACGAGGGCGAGACCCCCGGCATCGAAGACATCCAGGACATGGTCGAAAAGGTCCTCATAGAAACCGGCCATGCCAGGACGGCCAAGGCGTACATCCTCTACCGCGACCGTCGCGCCCAGGCCCGCCGCGCGATGACCGTCCGCAAGGCCCTCCAGGAGAAGGGCCGCAGCACCACCGACAGCGCCCTTCTGGTCGATACGGGCGCCAAGGACGCGCTGGTGCCGTGGGACAAGGCCCGCATCGCCGAGGCGCTCGAAAAGGAATCGTACCTTGAGCCCGCGACGGCCCGCAAGGTTGCCACGGCGGTCGAAGAGCGCGTCCTGGCCTCGGGCCTCGCGCGCATCTCGACGGCCCTCGTGCGGGAACTGGTGGACAACGAACTGTTCGAGCGCGGCCTGACGTGCCGGCTGGAGCGCCAGAAGGTCATCGGCATGCCGAGTTTCGACCTGAAGAACCTCATCTACTCCAAGAGCCAGGAGAACTCGAACATCACGTCGAACAACCCGGAGGCGATCAACCTGTCGATCGCCGAGACGGTGCTGAAGCAGTTCGCCCTGGGCGAGATTTTCTCGCGCCCCGTGGCCGAAGCGCACCTGACCGGCCGCGTCCACCTTCACGACCTGGGCTACCCCACCCGCGTCTACTGCTCCAGCCACAGCCTGGAGTACCTGAAGAAGTACGGGCTGGACCTCCAGAACCTCGACACCAAGAGCGGCCCGGCCAGGCACGCGCGGACGCTCACGGGGCACCTCAACACGTTCCTGGCGTCGATGCAGGCGTACTACGCGGGAGCGCTGGGCGTCGGCTACATCAACATCATGTACGCGCCGTACATCGAGTCGATGGCGGACGGCGAGGTGCTCCAGGAGGCGCAGCACCTCATTTTCTCGTGCTCGCAGTCGGCGTTCAGCCGGGGCGGGCAGACGCTGTTCCTGGACTTCAACGTGCACACGGGCGTGCCGCCGTACCTCAGGGACATCGAGGCGATCGGCCCGGGGGGCAAGTACATGGGCCGCACCTACGGCTCCTACGAGAAGGCCGCCCAGCGCTTCTGCCGCGCAATGCTCGAAGTCTGGCGCGCCGGCGACCGCGACGGCCACCTGTTCGCGTTCCCGAAGTGCGACTTCCACGTCACGGCCGAGTCGTTCACCGACCCTGCGCAGCGGGAACTGCTGGACCAGGCGTGCCGCATCGCCTCCGAGAACGGCGTGCCGTACTTCGTCTTCGACCGCGACGCGGTGACGCTCAGCGCGTGCTGCCGGCTGCGGACGACCATTACCGACGACCACATGATCCGCCACCCGGAGAGCATGCGGTTCTGCGGGTTCCAGAACGTTACGATCAACCTGCCGCAGTGCGCCTACCGGGCCGGGCCGGGCAACTGGCAGCGGCTGCTCGAGGAAGTCGGGGCGGCCATGGACCTGGCCATGACGGCCCACCTGGAGAAGCGCGAGTTCATCCGCAGGATGATGTCGGGCCCCGCGATGCCGTTGTGGGAGATCGGCAAGGACGCCAAGGACGGCCGGCCGTACGTTGACCTGGATAAGTGCACGTACATCATCGGCCTTATCGGCCTGAATGAGTGCGTCCAGTACGTGCTGGGCCAGGAACTGCACGAGAGCGACGAGGCCCTGCGCAAGGGCCTCCTGGCGGTCTCGTACATGCACCACCGGGCCGCCCAGTACGCGAAGCGGCACGGCCTGAAGGTGAGCCTGGAAGAGTCGCCCGCCGAGAGCGCCACCCGCCGCTTCGCGAAGGTCGATTTCCGCGAGTGGCCGCAGAGCAGGGCGCTTCTGAAGGGCGACCTCGCCGCCGACGAGGCCTACTACACCAACTCCATCCACCTGCGGGCCGACGCGCCCGTGGACCTGCTGACGCGCATCCAGAAGCAGGCCAAGTTCCACGGCATGATCGAGTCCGGGGCCATCATCCATGCTTTCGTCGGCGAAGAGCGCCCGCCGGCCGAGAGCATCCTGGCCCTGGTGCGCCGCACGTACGAGAACACCGAGGCGGCCCAGATCACCATCAGCCCCGAGTTCACCATCTGCAACGACTGCCACAAGTGGACGCCCAGGCTCCAGGACCACTGCGACTTCTGCCAGTCGCACAGCGTGTACGGCGTGTCGCGCATCGTCGGCTACTTCAGCCGCATCACGAACTGGAACAAGTCGAAGTTGGGCGAACTGAAGGACCGGCACAAGGGCAACTACTCGGTTGCCGGTTCGTTCCCGCCGGCGGCGCCCGCTACGGGCGTGGAACTGGGCACCGCGGCGGGATGACGGACGCGCGGCTCGCGGCGGGTCGGGAGACCCGCGGTGCAACCGAGCGCGGTTGGGGGGCCGCCCCCGTTGCCGGGCGCGAGTTCAGCGGCGCCGTTTGCCGGGCGCGGGTTCAGCCGCCCCGCTTGCGGGGCGCGTGTGCGGCGTTTGTTTAGGCGCGTGTGCGGCGTTTGTTTAGCCGCCCCGCTTGCGGGGCGCGTGCGACGCGGACCCCTTGTTGACGGAGGAGCCGGGCGCCGGAAAGGCAACGATTCGCCGTCCCGGCTCCCCGTCGTTTTTGACTGGTCGCATCGAGCCGCGGCTGTAAAGCCGCGGGAGGTTAGTGCCCGGCGCGGGGCCGTGCGGCGCGCAAGGCAGGCGGACGATGGAAATCGTTTACGAGGCCGAGAAGGCTTATCGCGGCGGCGCGAGCGGCGTGAAGTACCTCTTCCGCGGCCCGCGAATCGACTGGGGCGTCATCCTCTTTGCCCCGGGCGAGGAACTCGGCCGCCACGTGCACCGCCAGGTCGAGGAGACGTTCTTCTTCGTCGAGGGCGCCGGCGGCCGCATCACCGTGGCCGGGCAGGAGCACCCCATCCGCGCCGGCATGGCCGTGCGCATCGAGCCGGGCGAGATCCACAACATCATCAACGACACGGCGGCGCCGCTGAAGGCGGTCTTCATCAAGTCGTCCTACAATCCGACGGACAAGGTGGACGTGTAGCGCGGGGCGGACCGGAGGGCGCCCGCGCGGGCGCCCCGCCGCGAGGCGCGTCCTCCGGCAGCGCGGGAGGCCAGGGAAGCCATGAAGTTCGAGGTCTTCGGCAAAGTCGGCTGCGCGATGTGCGAGAGCACCAAGGACAAGTTGCGCCACCTCGTGTCGAAGGCGGCGGCCCCGGCCCAGGTGGCGTTTGTTGATATGAACACAATCGAGGGCCGGGCAGAGGGGGCCTTCCGCGACGTCCGCAAGGTCCCGACCACCATCCTCTGGTCCGAGACGGGGTCGCCGCTGGCCCGCTGGGACGGCCACGTGCCCCCCTCCGTCGAGGTCCAGGCGTTCCTGGGCGCCGCCAGGGCGGCGCCGACGGCATGAGCACGCAGGCGGCCATAACGCTTCCGCCCATCGCCGGGTACCACCCGACGACGCTCATCGACTGGCCTGGCCGGCTTGCGGCCATCGTCTTTCTGCCGCAGTGCAACCTGCGGTGCCGCTTCTGCCACGCCTCGGCCATGCTCGCCCCGCCGCAGGAGGCGATCCCGCTGGAGTCCATCCTGGCGCACCTGGACGAGCGGCGGGGCTGGCTCGACGGCGTGGTCATCTGCGGCGGCGAGCCGACCGTCTGGCCCACGCTGGCGCCGCTGTGCGAGGTGTTCCGCGGCCGCGGCCTCGGCGTCAAACTCGATACCAACGGCACGCACCCGGACTGCCTGGCGGGCCTCCTGGCGGCGGGCCTGGTTGACGCCGTCGCGATGGACCTGAAGGCCCCGCTGGACGGGCGGTACCGGCAGGTCTGCGGCGATGCGGCCGACGTTGACGCCGTCGGGCGCTCCATCGACCTGCTGATGTCGAGCGCCGTGGATTACGAGTTCCGCACGACCGTGTGTCCGGCCTTCATCGGCGAGGCGGAGGTCCGCGCAATGGGCGAGCGCATCGCCGGCGCCCGGCGGTGGATCCTCCAGCGCTTCGAGCCGGCCCATGCGCTTGACCCGGCGCTCCGCACGGTCAGGCCGTACGACCCGCCCGTCATGGAGAGCCTGGCCGCCATCGGCCGCCGGTACGTTGCCCGGTGCCTGGTTCGCGGCCAGCCGGAGCGGTGCTGCGGCCGCGCCCCTGTTGTTTAGCCGTCGCCGGTACGGCGACGTGCGGCGGCGCAGGGTTGCTGCGTAATAGCGCGCCGCATTGCGGCATCAGGGGCTTTTTGCTAAAGTCCGATAACTGCGGCTGCCGATACCAAACGGAAGCGAGAGCGGGGTCGCTATGCGCGCCGCCAGGGCGATAACGCATCTTCGCCGCCAGGCCTGTCTGCCGGCGGCGGCGCTGATAGTCTGCGCGGCAAGCGTGTTGCTGGCGCCGGGCCTCTCGTGCGGCAAGCCCAAGCCGGCCGAGCCGCGACTGCCGCGAGATGTCCAGGTGCCCCCCTACCTGAAGGACACCGTGGGCGAGGTGGCCAGGTTCGCCGGCCGCGAGGGACTCGCCGTCCAGGGCTACGGTTTCGTCACGGGCCTCGACGGGACGGGCACGAAGGTCATGCCCCCCGGCGTCCGCCAGCAGGTCCTGGACATGATGCGCCGCCACAAGGTTGACAAGCCCGAGGAGGTCCTTACCAGCCCCGACAACGCCGTGGTCATGGTCATGGGCGTCCTTGCGCCCGGCATCGGCAAGGGAGAGGTCTTCGACCTGGAAGTCCGGGCCGTGCCGACGACCGAGACGACCAGCCTGGAGGGCGGGTTCCTCCTGGAATGCGACCTTGCGCAGGTCGTGGCGTCGCGCGGGGTGGCGGCCCGCGGCGAGGTGGCGGCGCTGGGTCGCGGCAGCATCTTCGTCTCGCCGTTTGCGGGGGATGACAAGTCGCCCGCGTCGGAGCCGCGACCGTCAGGGAGCGGTGCCGTGGCGGCGGACCCGCGCATCGGGCGGGTCCTGGGGGGCGGACGGGCCCTGAAGGGCCTCAACTTCCGACTCATCCTTCTGACGCCCTCCGCACGCACCGCCGACCAGATCATCCGCCTCGTCAACGCCCGGTTTCCCGGCGCGGCCAAGGGCACCACCGACCCCGGCCGCGTGGACCTTGAAGTGCCCCGCGAGCACCAGGACGACAAGATTCACTTCCTGGACCTGGTAGGGGCGGTTTTCCTGCGCGAGAGCCCCGATGCGCGCGACCAGCGCGTCGGCCTCCTGGTCGAAGCGCTCCAGGCCGGGCGGGACCTGGACCGCGTCTCGCTGGGCCTGGAGGCGATGGGGGCGTCGATCGTGCCGCGACTGCGGCCGCTCGCATCCCATCCCAGCGAGGCGGTCCGCTTCTACGTCGGCCGGACCCTGGCCAACCTCCAGGACGCCCAGGCCGTGTCAATCCTGGAGCCGGTCCTGATGAGCGATGCCTCGGAGTTCCAGGAGTCGGCGGTCGAGGCCCTGGGGCGGCTCCGGAGCGGCATCGGCCTGGGCGTGCTCGGACGCGCGCTTAACGTGAAGAACGCCCGCGTCCGCGTGGCCGCGTGGCAGGCCATGGCACGCATCGCCCCGCGCATGTTCGTGGCGAAGGCGTTCCCCGACAAGTTCATCCTGAGCATCGTGGCGACGCGCGGCGAGCCGTTCGTGTACGTCTCGCGGACCCTCAAACCCCAGGTGGCGATCTTCGGCGACGTGGCGGTCCGGCCGCCGATGCTGGCCGAGACGCGGCGGGCGGTGGCCACCGCCCAGGCGGGCGCCGCGGAAGTGACGCTCATCGCCCGGTGGCACGGGCGGGACTGGCGCGTGGCGGCGCCGCTGGACGTCCCTGGCATGGTGGAGAAGGTCGCGGCCCCGATGGGCGGCGAAGAAGGGCAGGCGGCCGCAAACCAGGGCCTCGACCTCGGTTACAGCGACGTCGTCGGCCTCCTGTACGAGATGTCGCGCAAGAAGGCGTTGTCGGCCCCGCTGGTGCTTCAGCCGCTTCAGTACCGCATCGGCGGCGAGAGGCCGGTCGCCCGCCCCATCGGCGACGAGCCATGAAAAAATCGCGGATTGCGAATTGCGAATTGCGGATTGAACGGAAAGCGGCGCGGCCGGCCTCGGCCACGCGCCCTTCCAATCCGCAATTCACAATCCGCAGTCCGCAATTACCTCAAGGAGCCATCGCACCGTGGAACTGAAGCGCCTTGAACTGTTCGGCTTTAAATCGTTCGCCGACCGCACGCGGTTCGAGTTCGATTCGGGCATCACCGTCATCGTGGGCCCGAACGGGTGCGGCAAATCGAACGTGGTCGACGCCGTCAAGTGGGTCCTGGGCGAGCAGAGCGCCCGGAGCCTTCGCGGCCGCGAGATGGCCGACGTAATCTTCGCCGGGTCCGAGTCCCGCCGCAGCCTCGGCTTCGCCGAGGCCACCCTGGTGTTCGACAACTCGCGGGGCCTCCTGCCCATCGGCGCGACCGAGGTCGAGGTCAGCCGCCGCCTCTACCGCAGCGGCGAGTCCGAGTACGTGCTCAACCGCAAGCCCTGCCGCCTGCGCGACGTCCGCGAACTCTTCATGGACACCGGCGTCGGCGCCGACGCCTACAGCCTCATCGAGCAGGGCAAGGTCGACGTCCTGCTCCAGTCGGGCCCCCTCGAGCGCCGCCTCATCTTCGAGGAGGCCGCCGGCATCTCCAAGTACAAGGCCAAGCGCCGCGAGGCCGAGCGCAAACTCGCACGCACCGAGCAGAACCTCCTGCGCCTCGGCGACATCCTGGAAGAGGTCGAGCGCCGCCTGCGCAGCGTCAAGTACCAGGCCGGCAAAGCGCGTAATTATGTCGAATACAACGCACGCCTGAAGGACCTCCGCCTCTCCTACGCCCTCAGCCAGTACCACCACCAGACGCAGGCCCTCCTGGGGCACCAGGCGGCCGTCGAGTCGCTCCAGAACGAGCGGTCGGCCCGCGCGGCGGCGCTCGCGGGCCTCGACCAGGAGCGGGCGCGGCTCGAGGGCGGCCTGATGGACCTCGACGGCCGCCTGCGCGCCGTTGACGCCCGCCTCTCCGACGGCCGCTCGGGCATCGCCACGCGCGAGACCGAGATCGGGTTCCACCGCACCCGCGCGGAGGAACTCGGCCAGGTTGTCGAGCGCGACCGCAGCAAGATCGGCGACCTCTCCGCCCACCTGCGGGATGCCGAGGACCAGGTGGCGTCGCGCCTGGCAGCCCAGGCCGAAATGGTCGAGGTCGCCCGCCGCCAGGAGGAGGCCGTCCAGGCCGTCGAGGCGCAACTGGCGGACGTAAGCGAGCAGGCCCGGGCCCTGGCCGCCCGCGTCGAGGCCGCCAAGGGCGCCCTGCTTGACCTCGCCCAGCAGAAGAGCGAGCGAACCAGCCGCGCAGGCGCACTTGACCTTCGCCTGGAGACCCTGGAGGCGCAGGCCGCCAAACTCCGGGCACGCCGCGATGCAATAGCCGGGGCACTCCGGCAACTGGCCCAGGAACAGGCCGCCCTGGACGCCGAGAAGGCCGCCCTTGACGCCGCCGTCGTCGAGCGCCGCGGCCGCCTCGAACAGAAACGCCACGAGGCCGAGGCCAGGCAGAAGGAAGTCGAGGACCTCGGCGAACGCCTCGCGCGCGACAGGCAGGATGCCGCCGCCCTCGACAGCCGCCGCGAACTCCTTCAGGACATGCAGCGACGCGGCGAGGGCATCCCGGCCGCCGTCCGACGCACCTGCGACGCCATCGCCGCCGCCGGCGCCCCGGAGCGCTGGCGCGGCATGGTGGCCGACCTGATAGAGGTCGACGTGGCCCATGCCGTGGTCATCGAGTCGGCCCTCGGCCCGGCCGAGAAACTCCTCGTGGCCGACCGCCTGGCCGACGTCCTGGCGCTCGCCCGCACGCTCGAAGGCCAACTCTCGGGCCAGGTGCGCCTCCTGGCGCTCGACGCCCTCCCGTCCCCCGCCGACGGGGGCGGCACGGCCGCCGTGTCCGGGCGCGGCGATGAGCCGCACCCCCCGGCAGTGCCGGGGGCTTCACCGGCCGGACAAGCCGGCCGTGCCACGTCCGCGCCGGCAGGGCCAGCGCGGGATCTCTCGGCTTACCCCGAGGCCGTGTGCTGGGCGATGGACTACGTGCGTGCCGCCGAGGCCGTGCGGCCGGCGATCGCGCACCTGCTGGCCCGCACGATTGTCGTAAAGTCGCTTGAGGGCGCGGCCGAACTGGCGTGCGGCCCGCTGGCGGGCTGCCGCTTCGTTACGCTCGCGGGCAACGTCCTGGAACCCGACGGGTCGGTGGCCATCGGCCCGCCCGGGCCGGAGACGAGCCTCATCAGCCGCAGGTCGGAATTGCGGGACCTGGCCCTCCAGCGGGAGGCCCTCGGCCGGCGTATCGACGACCTGGCCGCGCACCGCGCCCGGGCGGCCGAGGAACTCCGCGCCCTCGACGCCGACCAGCAGGTCCTGCGCCAGGAGATTTACGAGGGCTCCATGGCCAGGGTCGAGGCCGAGGGGCGGCAGCGGCGCGCGGCCGAGTCGCGCCGCGCCCTGGAGGCCGAGGCCCCCGTCGTGGAGAGCGAACTTCAGGCCGCCGCACGCGAGCGCGACCAGGCCGCCCACCAGCGCGATGCGATTCGCGCACAGGCCGAGGACCTGGAGCGCCGCGAGGCCGACCAGGCGGCATCCATCGCCGTCCTCGCGGCCGAGCAGGACGCCCTGGCCGCACGCCGCGCCGCCTGCGAGGAATCCCGCACCCAGGCCCGCATCGCCCTGGCCCAACTCCGCGAGAAGCAGGCCGCCCTTGTGGACCAGGTGGCCGCCGCACAGCGCGACCTGGCCGCCACGCGCGAGGGCATCGAGCAGGCCCGCGCCGACCTCGCGGAGTGCCTCGACCGCATCCGCCAGTCCGAGCGCACCATGCTGCGACTGGCGTCGGAACTGGCGACGCTCTTTCACCAGAAGGAGCAGGCCGAGGCGGAGGTCCGCCGGCTCGTGGCCGAGCGCGCGGCCCGCACGGAGGGCCTGGAGGGCCTTACGGAGAAGGCCCGCGCCGTCGAGGCCGAGTCCGATGCGCTCCAGCAGCAAATCCACGAGCGCGAACTTGAGCGGCGGACCCTCCAGACCAAGCGCGACGAACTGGTGCAGCGCGTCCGCGACGATTTCGCCCTCGACCTGGCCGAGCGATATGCCGCCTGGCAGCCCGAGGCGGTCGACTGGGACGCCGTGGCCGAGGAAATCCGCGCGCTCCAGGGCAAGATCGAGCGGCTCGGCGCGGTGAACCTCGAGGCCATCCAGGAGCAGGACGCCCTGGAGGCCCGCGTGGGGTTCCTTCGCGGCCAGCGCGACGACCTGGTGAAGGCACGCGACACGCTGACCGCCCTGATTGAGCGCATCAACCGCGAGAGCCGCGAGCGATTTATGAAAACATTTGAATCAATTCGCGGCCACTTCCAGGAACTCTTCCGCAAACTCTTCGGCGGCGGCAAGGCCGACGTGTACCTCGAGAACGAGGCCGACGTCCTGGAAAGCGGCATCGAGGTGGTCGCACGCCCCCCAGGCAAGCAACTCCAGCGCATCAGCCTGCTGTCGGGCGGAGAGAAAACGATGGCCGCCGTCGCCCTCCTGCTGGCGATCTTCCGCGCGCGGCCCAGCCCGTTCTGCATCCTCGACGAGGTCGATGCCGCCCTCGACGAGGCGAACATCGACCGGTTCACCGGCCTCGTGCGCGAGTTCCTCGACCGCTCGCAGTTCGTCATCATCACGCACAACAAGCGCACCATGGGCATCGGCGACGTCCTTTACGGCGTGACGATGGGCGAGCCGGGCGTCTCGCGCAAGGTCTCCGTCAAGTTCTCCGACATACACCAGGCCGGCTACGTGACGGACGACAAACAGGCCGGGCCGGCCGCCGCCGAGCCGGCCGCCGCCGGGCCGGTTACGCCCGCCGCGGAGGCGGTTGCCCCCGCCGCCGTCGCCGAGGCCGCCGAGCGAGGATAACCCTGCGAGGCGCCGTCGCACAAGCCGAACGGCTGCCACTTGCCACGGCCGGGCAAGCCGGCCGTGCCACACGCTATCAGTTGTCTTGGCCCTTACAAGTGGCCAGTGACGAATGACCAGTGGCAGCCGTCAGGCCGTCAATCGCCGTGACGTGACATGGCAGAAAACGACCCGCAAACCTCGCCGCCTCCGCCGGCCGCCGACCCCTGCGCGGCCGCGGGCTGCGCCGCGGCCGCCCAGCGGCTGCCCGTGCTGCCGCTGCGCGGGCTGGTCGTGTTTCCGGGGCTGGCGATGCCCCTCCAGGTGGGCCGCGACGCCTCGGTCACGGCCGTCCACGAGGCGATCGGCAAGGACCGCCGCATCCTCCTCGTGGCGCAGCGCGACCCGGCCGTCCTTGACCCCGGCCCGGAGGACGTTTTCGAGATGGGGTCGCTGGGCTCTTGTCTCCAGTGTTTCAAGGGCGAGGGCGGCACGCACAAGGTCATCGTCGAGGCGACGGCCCGTGCGCTGGTCGCCCGCGTGGCCAAGGAGGGCGGGTGTCTGTGGGCCGACGCGGCCGCGGTGGCCGAGCCGCCGCTCGACGGCCCGGAGGCCGAGGCCCTCGCGCGCACCGTCCGGGCCCGCTTCTTCACGTACCTGCAACTTCAGCCTGCGCTGCCCGAGAGCATCGGCCAGCAGGCCGCCGCCGCGGAGGAGGGCGGGCGACTGGCCGACGTCGTGGCCGCATTCACGGCCATCCCGTTCGCCGACAAGCAGCGCCTGCTTGAGATGATCGACCCGGAGGAGCGCTTGCGCGCCCTGGCCGACATCCTGGAGAACGAGATCGGCCTGCTGGAAATCCAGCGCCGCATCAGCGAGCGGGTCCGGGCGCGGCTGTCGCGCACCCAGAAGGAGTACTTCCTCAAGGAGCAACTCAAGGCCATCGAGGAGGAACTGGGGCACACCGACTCCGCGGCCGGCGGCGCGGCCGAACTCAGGGACAAAATCCTCGCCGCAGGCATGCCGGACGAGGTCCGCAAGATCGCCCTCCGCGAGCAGGCACGCCTGGCACGCATGATGCCCCTCACGCCGCAGTCCGTGGTCATCACCGAGTACCTCGACTGGCTCGTGCACATGCCCTGGCAGGCCCGCACCGAGGACAACCTGGACCTGAGGCATGTGCGGCGGATACTGGATGAGGACCACTTCGGCCTCCAGGAGCCGAAGGAGCGCATCCTTGAGTACCTGGCCGTCAAGAAACTCACGCGCAGCCTGCGCGAGCCCATCCTGTGCTTCGTCGGGCCGCCAGGCGTAGGCAAGACGAGCCTCGCCAAGAGCGTCGCCCGCGCGCTCGGGCGGCGGTTCGTCCGCAAGAGCCTCGGCGGCGTCCGCGACGAGGCCGAAATCCGCGGTCACCGACGCACATACGTCGGCGCCCTGCCCGGACGCATCATCCAGTCAATCCGCAAGGCCGGCGTCCGCAACCCCGTCTTTCTCCTCGATGAAATCGACAAGATGGGGCAGGATGCGCGCGGCGACCCGGCCAGCGCGCTGCTGGAAGTCCTGGACCCCGACGAGAACTACGCCTTCAGCGACCATTACCTGGAGGTGGAGTACGACGTTTCCGAGGTCCTGTTCGTCTGCACGGCGAACGTCGGCGGCGCCATCCCGCCCGTCCTGCTGGACCGCCTGGAGGTCATCGAACTGGCCGGCTACACGCTGGAAGAGAAGGTGCAGATTGCCGCGCGCCACCTCCTGCCGCGGGAAATGCAGGCGCACGGCCTGGCGCCGGGGCAGGCGGTCTTTGCGGAAGAGGTGTTGCGGCAGATAATCGAGTCATATACGCGCGAGGCCGGCGTGCGGAACCTCCGCAAGTTCCTCGCCAAGGTCCTGCGGAAGATCGCCGCCGAACTGGCCGCCGCCGACCCGCCCCCCGCCGGCCCCAGGACCGTCGCCCCGGAACTCGTCCGGGCGTACCTCGGCCCCGCCCCCTACCGCCGCGAGGCCGCCGGTCCGAAGGAGAGCGTCGGAACCGTCACCAGCCTCGCCTGGACCGAGGCCGGCGGACGCAGCATGGTCATCGAGGTCTCATGCATGCCTGGCAAGGGCGACCTGACGCTCACCGGCCAACTCGGCGAGGTCATGCAGGAATCCGTCAAGACCGCCCTCTCGTGGGTCCGGGCGCGGTGCGCGCGGCCGGGCGTCATCCCCGCCAGGCACACCGTTGACCTGCACGTCCACGTGCCGGAGGGCGCCACGCCCAAGGACGGCCCCAGCGCGGGGCTGCCCGTGGTCTGCGCCCTGGCGAGCGCCCTGGCCGGCTGCCCCGCCCGGCGCGACGTGGCCATGACCGGCGAGATCACGCTCCAGGGCCGCGTCCTGCCCGTCGGCGGCCTCAAGGAGAAGGTCCTCGCGGCCCACCGCGAAGGCATAACGCATATCTTCATACCCAAGGGGAACGCCGACGACCTGGAGAAGGTCCCCGAGGAGGTCCGCCGCGAGGTCCGATTCACCTGCGTCGAACGCGTGGAAGACTGCCTGCGCGAGGTCGTGCCGGCCCTTCGCAGCCAGTTCCGCGCGCGGGCCGAGACGCACGTCCGCGGCCGCGAGGCCGAAGCCTTCGACCGAGGTTAACGCCGGGTGCCCCGCCAAATGGCGGGGTTCCGCGTGGCCGCCGCGTCAGGATATAATATGCGTTGTGCACGTCGGGCCTGCGCACCCGCCGCGCCGAAAGGGGCCGAACAAATGACCGCTGCACGCGTGTCTCGCCGCACGTTTCTTCGGTCCGCCGCCCTGGCCGCTGGCACAGTTGCCGCCGCACGCACCAGCGGCCGCGCCGCCGATGCGCCCGCCGCCCCCACGCGGCCGAACATCGTCTTCCTTTTGACCGATGACCATCGCTGGGACGCCCTCGGCTGCATGGGCAACCCTGTCATCCGCACGCCCAACGTCGACGCCCTGGCCGCCGCCGGCGTCGTTTTCAGCAACATGTTCGTAACGACCTCCATCTGCTGCACCAGCCGCGCGAGTATCTTCACCGGCCAGTACGCCCGGCGGCACGGCGTCCACGGTTTCAACACGCCCTTTACGCCGGAGCAGTTCGCCGACACGTACCACCAGGTCCTCCGCCGCGCGGGTTACCACGTGGGCTTCATCGGCAAGTACGGCGTGGGCGACAACGCGCCGCCGTCGCCCGAGGCGTTCGACTACTGGAAGGGTTTCCCCGGCCAGGGCCACTACTGGCCCAAGGACCTCGGCCGCGAGGTCCACCTGACGGACCTGATGGCCGAGCAGGCGGCGGAGTTCCTGCGGGCCGCGCCTGCCGGCCGCCCCTTCTGCCTGTCCGTCAGTTTCAAGGCGCCCCACTGCCAGGACGGCGACCCGCGACAATTCCTGTATGCACCTAAATATGAGAACTTGTACGCCGACGTCGCCGTCCCCGTGCCGCCCACGGCCGACCCGAAGTACTTCGAGGCCCTGCCCGACTACGTGCGCGAGAGCGAGGCCCGCCGCCGCTGGCAAATCCGCTTCTCAAGCCCCGACCTCTACCAGCAGATGGTCAAGGGCTACTTCCGCCTCGTCACGGGCGTGGACGACGCCGTCGCAACAATCGTGGCCGCGCTCAAGGAGAAGGGCGCGGCCGGGAGCACCGTCATCATCCTGACGGGCGACAACGGCTTCTACCTGGGCGAGCACGGCCTGGCCGGCAAGTGGTTCATGCACGAGGAATCCATCCGCGTGCCCCTGGTGGTGTACGACCCGCGGCTGCCGGCGTCCCTGCGCGGCAGGCGGCGCCGGGAGATGGCCCTCAACATCGACCTTGCGCCCACGATGCTCGCCCTGGCCGGGGCCGCCGTCCCGCCGCGCACGCAGGGGTGCGACCTCGGGCCGCTTCTTCGCGGCCAGTCGCCCGCATGGCGGGAAGACTGGTTCTACGAGCACCTGTTCCCCAACAGGATTATCCCGAAGTCCGAGGGCGTCCGCACCCGGCGATGGTCATACTGGACGTACCTTGAGCAGGACCACCAGGCCGAGTGGCTGTACGACATCGAGAACGACCCGCGCCAGGTGCGCAACCTGGCCGCCGACCCTGCCTCGGCCTCGGTGCTGGCAGACCTTCGCGGGCGCGTCGCACGCTGCCGCGAGGAACTGAAGTAGGAGAACTGTAAGGAGGATCTTCACGATGATCTCTCTTGGGCGGGCGACTCGGCTTATTTCATCGGCCCCGTTTCTGCTGACGCTGGCGTTCGCCGCCGCCGCAGGCGCAAGCGCCGCCGCCGGCGCCCCCGCTGCGGGCGCCGCCGGCGCCGCCGCCGCTGTCGCTGGAGAGCCGTCGGCGCAGGAGATACTCCAGGCCACGCGCATCCAGGGCGGCCTGGTCGTCCACGTCGGTTGCGGCGACGGCAGGCTGACGGCCGCGCTGCGGGCGAACGACTCGTTCCTGATCCACGGCCTCGACCCGGACGCCGCCAACGTCGAGCGGGCTCGCAAGCACATCCAGTCGCTCGGTCTCTCCGGCAAGGTCTCCGCCCAGCGCTGGACCGCCGATCGCCTGCCGTATGCCGACAACCTTGTCAACCTTCTCGTGTCGGCCGACCTCGGCAGGATACCGGTGCAGGAGGCGATGCGCGTCGTGGCGCCCCAGGGCGCGGCATACGTGAAATCCGGCGGCGCGTGGAGCGTGGCCGTCAAGCCGCGGCCGAAGGAAGTTGACGAGTGGACCCACTACCTGCACGACGCGAGCGGAAACGCGGTGGCCCGCGACTCGCTGGTCGGACCCCCTGGCCGCGTCCAGTGGATTGCCGACCCGCGGCACACTCGCAGCCACGAGCATATTCCCAGCATCAACGCCCTTGTCTCGGCCGCGGGCCGGATTTTCTACGTGGCCGACGAGGGGCCCATCGCCTCGCTCCGCGAGCCGCCGCAGTGGCATCTTGTCGCGCGCGACGCCTACAACGGCATACTGCTCTGGAAGCGGCCCTTCAGCCCCTGGTTCCCGCACATCGTCAACTGGGGACAGACGCCCCCGCAACTTCAGACCAGGCTGGTTGCCGCCGGCGGCCGCGTGTACGTCACCCTGGGCCTGCACGCACCCGTCAGCGTCCTGGATGCGGCAACGGGGCAGACCGTCAGGGTTTTCGAGCGGACCGAGGGCACGGAGCAGATACTCTGGTGCCAGGGCGTGCTTCTCCTGGCCGTCCGAAGCGTAACCGCGGAGCGCACCGCCGAACTCCAGAAATGGGCCGGCCTTGTCAGGCAGGAAAAATCCCCCCTCTACGTCCGGGAAACCGCCGACCCGCTCGTTAAGCAACTCCGCGCGACAGAGAGCAGGGGGGAGCAGGCCATTGTTGCCCTCGATGCCGCATCCGGCCAGGTCCTCTGGCGGAAGGCGGGCCCCGACGCCGCCGGCCTCCGCCCCGGCAGCCTCTGCGCAATCGCAGACCGCGCCATCTTTCAGAAGGCCGGCGACGTCGTCTGCCTCGACCTGCGGACTGGCCGGCAGCGGTGGTCAGCGCCCGACGCACCCCTCTCCGTGGCATCCGATGCCGGCATCGTCTGTGCCGACGGCCAGGCCGTGACGCTCCTGTCGCCGGAGTCCGGCAAGACGCTGTGGACCCAGCCCTCCACCCTTGCACGGGTGCGCGACGCCTTCGTTATAAAGAACGCGGTGTGGCTGGGCGGATTCAAGCCGTTCCCCGAAAAGAGAGGGCCTGAGTGGGGACCCTACTTCGCAACCCAGCACGACCTGGCAACCGGCAAGGTCCTGAAGCGCATCGAGCCGGAAAACCCCGGACACCATCATCGCTGCTACGGCAACAAGGCCACCGAGCAGTACATCCTGGGCGGCAGGCGGGGCGTCGAGTTCATTGACCTGGCCAGCGGCGACGTCTTGTGGCACAGTTGGGTGCGCGGCGTCTGCCGATATGGCGTCATGCCGGCCAACGGCCTTCTCTATGCGCCGCCTCATGCCTGCGGGTGCTACGTCACCGCAAAGTTGGATGGTTTTTACGCGCTGGCGGCGCAAGGCCCTTCAAGGCCGCAAGTCGCTCAAGCCCCGGACGGCCGCCTTGAGCGCGGCCCGGCCTATCAGGGCGACGCCGGGGCAGGCCCGGCCCGCGCCGACGCCGCTCGAAATCCGCAGGCCGCGCTCCGCACCGACGACTGGCCCACCTACCGGCATGACCCCCAGAGAAGCGGTGCTTCGCCGCTGGCCGTGGCCGCTGCGCTGCGCCCCAGGTGGCAAGCCGAAGTCGGAGGACGGCTCACCAGCCCCACCGTTGCCGAGGGCAAGGTGTTCGTGGCCTCGGTGGACGAGCACGCGCTCTCGGCGATGGATGCCGATTCGGGCCGCCCCGCGTGGCGCTTCACGGCGGGCGCACGCATCGACTCGCCGCCCACCCTGTACGCCGGCCGTGCGATCTTCGGCTGCCGCGACGGCTGCGTTTACAGCGTACGGGCATCCGACGGCGCACCTGCCTGGCGCCTGCGCGCGGCCCGCGACGACAGGCTCATAGCCGCCTGCGGACAACTTGAGTCACCATCGCCCGTCCACGGAAGCGTCCTGGTCCAGGACGGCGCCGCCTACTTCGCGGCGGGCAGGTCGTCCTACCTGGACGGCGGCATTGACCTCTGCCGCGTCCGCCCCGAAACGGGCGAGATTCTCGCCAGGACCCCCATCTACAGCCCCGACCCCGCCACCGGCAGGCAGCCCAGGCACTACGGCCCCTGCGAGATGCCGGGAGCGCTGGCCGACATCCTCACCGCCGACGACCAGTACGTGTACCTGCGCGACAACGTTTTCGACAAGTCCGCCGCCGTCCGGCCCGCAGGCAATCCCCACCTGCTCACCCTGACCGGCTTTCTGGACGACACGTGGCCGCACCGCTCGTACTGGATTCTCGGCGCCCGCTGCTCGCTTTCGACCGGCTGTAGCCAGCGCGACAAGAACCTGGTCTTCGGCAGGCTGCTCGCGTTCGACGCATCCACGGTGTACGGCTACGGGCGGGCGAGCGTCCACTGGTCGAACATGCTCCAGGACGGGCCGTACCGGCTGTTCGCGCTAGGCCGCGCCGATGGGCGGGAGCAGTGGGCCAGGCCGCCGGCCATCCAGGTCCGCGCGATGCTCCTGGCCGACAAGGTGCTGCTGGTGGCCGGTCCCGCGCCGGCGCCGCCGCGGGAAGCCGCGCCCCCTGCCGACGCCCGGGGAGGCACTGCCGCTGGCGATTCAGGCTGCCGCGGGCTGCTCCTGGCCCTCTCCGCCGCAGACGGCGCAGAGTTGGCGCGATGCCCGCTCGACTCGCCCCCCGTCTTCGACGGCATGGCCGCAGCCGGCGGCCGGCTGTACATCTCCCTGGAAAACGGACGCCTCCTCTGCATGGGCGACGCAGCCGCGGGCGGCCGATGAACCACGCGGGACGCGGCATGGTTCAAACAAGCCCCACGCACCGCGTGGGGATGGATGGTGCGGGCCGATCATCCCCCGGCGGTGCCGGGGGCTTTGAACCATGCCTGCATTTCTTCTGGACTTTGGGCCGTGCCTGCGGGCACGATACCGCAAACTTCGGAGCCGCCCTTATGGCCAGTGCCGATTCAGCCGTGCCGGCCGACGCGGGAACGCGCATCAGGGTTGATTTCCAGGCCCCCCTGCGAAGGCGGCCTTGCCCGCTCTGCGGTGCAGACGATTGCCGCCTGTTTCACAAGGAACACGCCGCCACCGATTCCTGGTACACTCACGACGTTTTCTCGGTGGGCCTGTGCAGGCGATGCTCTTTTGCCTACTCGCCGGTCATCCTGTCGCCCGAGTGGCTCGCCCGGTACAAGGACCCTGCCTGGAACCCCGAATTGCGGGCGGAAGGCAGAGCGAGCGTTGACACCTACGAGCACGCCGACCTGGTGGACCGCCCGGCCTACGAAGTTGCGCTTCGGCACTTGTCGCGCCGCCGTCCCCCGTCGGCGTCAATTCTTGATGTGGGCTGCTCCGAGGGCAGGTTCCTGGTGCTCGCCCGCGACAAAGGCTACAAGGTAACCGGTTTGGAGCCGCACCCCCTGGCGGTGGAGCGGGCCAGGAGGGAGTTCGGCCTTGACGTCTCCTGCGGCACGCTGCAAACGGTTGCCCTTGAGGGGACCTTTGACATCGTCACTCTTTGGGACGTGCCCGAGCACCTGGACGACCCCCTTGCTTCCCTCAGGCGTATTGCCGGCCTGTTGGCCGAGGGCGGGGTCCTGGTCCTGAAGACGCCCAACTTCCATCGCTGGATTCAGAGGGAGGCGGGCATCCCCGAGGAAGACCTTCGGCCGCGCATCTACCCCTACTGGGGCTCCAATTCCTGGCACGCCTGGGACCACATCAACTTCTTCACGGCGGACACGCTGCGGCGGATGCTGCGGAGGGCGGGGCTTCTGCGCCGTCCCAAGTTCCTGATAGACCCGCACCCTTTCGCGGAGGCCAGGCGCAGGGGCGACCTTAAGACCGTCCTGAAACTCGCGGCCGCCCGCTGGTTGGTGTATCTGCTGGGGGGCATGTGCCACCGCTTGACCCTGTTCGCGGTCGTGCCGAGGTGAGCCGTTGCCCGGCCGACGGATCATCGGGCCGGGGTCGCCGGCAGCGGACGAATCTTGATGCTGCGGAACTCGATCCGGTCCGTGTGGTCCTGAAGCGCGATCGGGCCCTTCTTGAACGTGCCGAACTTCGGGTGCACCTTGAACTTGCTCGCCGCCACGCGCTGCTTCCAGTCGTCGCTCCACAGTTCGTACTGCACCACCTTCTCGCCGTTCATCCAGTGCTCCACGTGCGCGCCGCTGACCAGGATGCGCATCTGGTTCCATTGTCCGGGCGGCTTGGTAACGTCCTTCGCCGGCGCATAGAGGTCGTAGCACGAGCCGGCCAGTTGCTTCGGGTTGCGCGTAGGCCAGGCCGAGTTGTCCAGTATCTGCACTTCGGGCGCGTAGTGCCACGCGGTGATGGGCTCCTCCGACACGTGGTACAGCACGCCGCTGTTGCCCTTGGCGGTGATCTTGCATTCCAGCGAGAGGTCGAAGTTCTCGAACTCCTCGGTCGTGACGACGTCGTCGCCGCCGCCTGCCCCTTTGCCGCCCGCCCCGCCGCTGACGCGGGCAAGCACCCCGTCGATGGCCTTCCAGCCGGGCGGCAGCGTCTCCATCTTGTAGCCGCGCCACCCGGCCGTCGTCTTGCCGTCGAACAGCAACTTCCAGCCCGCCTGTTTCTCCGCCTCCGTCAGGGTGTTCGGTTCCTGCGCCTGCTCCGCACCGCCCAGGTTCACGCCGCACGCCAGCAGCGCAGCGGCCAGGACGAACAGCAGCGACCGGGCTTTCACGGTTGCTCCTTTCTTTGTCGACAACGACGGCCCTGCATCCGCCCCAACTTATGCCGCACGCCCCATGCCGTCAATCCAAAATATCCCAAAACGCCGCTTGCCGCCTGCTGTGCCGGAACCGGCCTGCGGCCCGTTCCCGCTTCGGCGTCCACCGAGTCGGCCCGCAGGTCGGCGAGGTGCGCTGGCCGAAATGTCCCTCCAAAACGTAAAGCCGCAGCCTTCCAGAACGCGCCGCGCCCGGCCGACTACGAGGTCAGCGTGGCGGGGCGTCGCGCCGCGCGCCGCAAGCGCCTGGCGGAAACCCGGCGCATCGGGCGCGCCTTCCAGGTGTTCAACCAGCGGCTTCATGGCCGCCGAGTGCCGCCCGTCAAGAAAGCCCTGCCGCGCAAGCAGCGCTTGAAGGCGGCCCGGCAGCCCTTCAAGCCACGCGACAAGGGCCGGGTCGGGCAACTGGCCGGCGGCCCTGTAGTTGACGAGCCGCACCAGTTGCCGCCCGAAGTCCTCGCTCGCCCGCCGGTTGGTAAAGCACGGCACGCGCCGCAGCACTCCGGCGGCGTTGCGGAGTTCCGCGTACCACTTGGCCGCGCGCCGCAGGTTCCCCGTGCGGTCGCGGTACGTCGGCTGAAAGGTTCTCATCCCTTCGCCCCTTTCTTCGGCTCTCCGTTTCTCCGCTTGAAGATGTGCCCGGCGCGCTCGGTTGTCCCCGATTGCGCTTGCCGTGTCGGCCTGCCCGCCTGCGGGCTGAAGCCCTACGGCGGGCCGTAGCCCTGCGGCGGCCGAAGGCCCGTCGGGAGCCTTTGCCTGGAACGACACTCTGCCCGGCGTCGTCAGGGCAGCCGCGCCACGGGTTTGCCCGCCGCGTCCAACAGGGTCAGCACAGGCCCGTCGGCCCTCACGAACAGGCCGGCCCGCGGCTCGCCCGCCGCGTCCCGCAGGATCAGGCGAGCCCCGTCGGCCCTCACGCTCAGGGCGGCCCGCTCCTTGCCCGCCGCGTCGTACAGGCCCAGGGCGGGGCCGTTGGTGGACTCGTTCAGTTCGACCCGCGTCTCGCCCGCCGCGTCGGACAGGCCCAGGCCAGACCCGCTGGCCGTCACGCCCAGTTGGGCCCGCACCTCGCCCGCCGCGTCGCACAGAGCCAGGCCAGACCCGCTGGCCGTCACCGTCAGGCCGACCCGCATCTCGCCCGCCGCGTCGTACAGGCGGAGGCGAGCCCCCAGGACCGTCGCGTCCAGGACGGCCTGCGTCTTGCCCGCGTCGTCCAGCAGGCGGAACCCCCGCGCCTCCACGACGCCCGGAGGCGCGGCCGGCGCTAAGAAGCTGTTTCACAGCCCTCCGGTCACTTGCCGGAGGCGGTTGAAGCAAATGATGCTGGCGGCCAGATCGTGAAACGCCTGAAAATGTTTGCCC
>Ga0194112_10001111_pt1 | contig 39461 bp, 35 predicted proteins | sample TA2MahC400mmetaG_FD_146191 | JGI IMG/M metagenome (GOLD analysis project Ga0194112, IMG submission 146191) | Freshwater microbial communities from Lake Tanganyika, Tanzania - TA2015016 Mahale Deep Cast 400m | ecosystem: Environmental > Aquatic > Freshwater > Lake | place: Tanzania: Lake... | reverse complement strand
CAGGAGAGGTTCTGGGAAACAGACTGTTGGAGTGTTGGTGGAGTGGGTGGTTTTCATAGGTGATTGATCATCACCTATTTGACCGGCCTCCCCGGCCTTCGTTCAATCAATCAGTGAATTATTCAGGCTAGCAGTGGCAGCATCTTGCGCAACCTTGAACACCGGCACCTCGAATTGCGCCGTGTAGCCGGGCGCCTTTGCTTCGAGCCGCCAGAGGACGCGGTTGACGATGTCTGTCTCTGCGCAATCGGGCGGGATGTAGAAGTTGACCGGCACGGCATCGGTGCCGTCGGCGGCAACAGTCTGTTCGTCGGTCCAGAGCAAGCGTTCGGTGGTGGACTTGCCGCTGGATTCGATGCGGATGCAGCGCAAGCTGAGTTTCAGTCCGCCGTCGAACCGGACATACTGTTGCAGGCGCAACGTCCCGGCGAACGCGCCGCCGACTGCGCCGGGGCGGGTGGTCATCTCGAAGACGGTTTCGCCGTATTGCTGCCAACGGCGCATCTGGCGGAAAGCGGCGTACAGGAGCCACACGCCGATGAACGGGAACAGCACGATCCACGGAAACTGGTCCATCAAGATCAACGTTGCCGTCCACGCCGCGATGTTCCAGATGATGGCCACGACCCACGCCACGAGCATCATCGGTTTGCTCGACGACACAATTCGTCCTTCGGCCCAGTCGGCGCGCGACTGCCACGGCAACGCGCCGTCAATCGGTTTGCGAAGCGACTTGTTGGCGAACACCCAGAGCAGGCCGCCCACGCCGACGCCGACGAACAGCAGCGGAAACAATCCAACCAGCATCATCGGCGTGAACCGCGGCTCCAGCACGGCGTCGGACGGGTCGCGCGGGTTGACGTAACAGACGGCTTCTTTGCCGGGCGGATAGCGGCGCACGATGGCTTGTTTGCCTTTGCGACCGCTGGAGGAACCGCCCATGAAATCGTAGCGGTCGGATTGATAGTCGCGCCGGTTGACGGTGTACCGATAGACGATGTGGACACTGTACGTTGTGCCGTCGCTGTCGCTGTGGGAACGCACCTGGCTGGAAACAACCACACACGGCGTGGCCGGCCATTGCCGGGCCTCGTACACACGGGCGATCGGACGAATCAAGAGAAACCAAGTCGCAGCCAATCCCGCGAGCAGGAACACGGAGAAAAACAACAACAGACCCGTCCGTCCCATCTGCCGGGCTGCCGGTCGCCGGTTGAGCGTGAGCTTCATGAGGCAAACATCCTGATGAATTGGTCGTAAATGCGCGCGGCCAGCGGTCCGGTCCCGATCTTCTGTCCGTCCACGGAGCGGATCGGAACGACCTCAGCCGTTGTGCTGCACAGAAACGCCTCATCGGCGCCAATCAACTCCGCCTTCGTCACCCGCCGCTCCGCTGCCGGCAGACCGGCGGCGCGGGCGGCTTCGAGGATTTTGCCGCGGGTGATGCCGCTGAGAATCTTCGGCCCTTCGGGTGGCGTGAGCAGCTCACCGTTGCGGATGATGAACACGTTGGCCGCGGTGGCTTCATTGATCGTGCCGTCGTCGGCGATGAAGATGGCGTCGGTGGCGCCGGCGTGTTTGGCGGCCTGGTAGGCGAGCACGTTGGCGAGAAGGGCGACACTCTTGATGTCGCACCGGCTCCAGCGGTTGTCGGGCACGGTGATGACCGTGGCGCCGCGTTCGCGGAGAGGGCGGGAATCCGGCACCGCGCGAACCGTCATCACGAACATCGGCTCGCAACCGGCGGGAACACCCCGGTGGCGTTTGGCGACGCCGCGGCTGATTTGGATGTAAACCATCGTCTCGGCAAACCCGGCGCGCTGGATGGCTTCGCCAATGAGCGATTTCAGTTGGTCAACGGTGTAGGGATGTTGAATCTGGATGGCATCGAGGCTGCGAAAGAGCCGGGCGAGATGCTCGTCGAGCGCGAAAAGCCGGCCGCGATAGGTGCGGACGACTTCATAGACGGCGTCGGCGAACTGGTAACCGCGGTCCTCGACGGGGACTGTGGCTTGTTCAAGCGGCATGAACTTCCCGTTGATGCAGGCAATCTCAGGCACAATGGGAGGTGACTATAGGAACGTGTCGCGCAACTGTCAATCGTCACGGGCAAGGCCGGCTGGCAAAGCCGGCGCCGGGCGGCGGTGGAAACATCTCCCAACGCGGCGCGTCCACCCAGGCGACATGGCCGTCGAGGAACAGATAGTTGGTGCGCGGGTCGCGGGCGAGCGGATGCGGTTTCTTGACGTGGAACGAGGTGATTTGCGCGGGGCTGTGAAAGGCGAGGCTGGAACACTTCGCGCCGATCCGTCCTTTCAGCGCGTCGTCGAGCATTTCGGAGACGAGCACGACTTCGTCGGGGTTGGGCAGGTGGGGGCACGGCAGGCGGGAGCCTTGGATCCAGAAGGTTTCCGGCGCGCCGTTGCTGCCCATGTTGATCGCGTAGGAACGCAACCCGACATTGGGCGGCATGGGATGCCAGTCGCAAAGCGCCGTGGCGCGCTGGATGCGGTCGGACGGGCAATGGAAGACCGGCGGCGCGGCGTAACCGCCGTTGATCAACTTGAGGTCCCAACTGGGATCGTCCTGGTGCGGACGATGCCAAAGCCCGGCGTTTGGGATCAGGCCGTGATGGTCGGATTGATAGGCGCGTATGGCCGCGCCGATCATGGCGAGGTTGCGGGCGCAGACGGCGCGGTTGCGTTTTTCGCGCTGCGTGTTCAGCAGCGGCAAGACCAACAGCCAGACGACAGCCAGCACAACCAGCGCCACAAGCAGTTCGGCCCTTGTGAATGCCGACGCGGATCGCGGTCGCCGGTTCATGCCGGGGCGTTATGCGGGCCGGTAGGTGGTGACGGCGCGGAGGTACTGGGCGCGCTCAAACTCACCGGGGTCGGGACACTCCACCTGGCTCATGCTGCCCCACATTTGCTTGACGGACTCGTACTCGTGTTCCTCCATCCACCGCGCCATGTCGCGCTCGACGGTTCGCAGGTGGCCGATGCCGTGCTTGAGCAGCGCGGAACAGAGCATCGTGACGTTGGCGCCGGCCATGAGCATCTTGATGACGTCCTCGGCGTTGTGGATGCCGCTGGAGGCGGCCAGGCTGGCCTTGACCCGTCCATGCAGGATGGCGATCCAGCGCAATGGCAACCGCAAGGATTGCGGCGTGCTCAACAGAATCCTCGGTTTGATCTCCAGCGAGTCGAGGTCAATGTCCGGCTGATAGAAGCGGCTGAACAACGTCAGCCCGTCGGCGCAACAATCATCGAGCCGCTTGGCCATGTTGGCGATGTTGGTGAAGCGGGCGCTGAGCTTCACCGAGACGGGAATCTTCACCGCGCCCTTGACGGCCTTGATGATGTCCATGTAGGTCTGCTCGACCTGCGCGCCGGACAGGTTCATGTCGGCGGGGATCCAGTAGATGTTCAGTTCGAGGGCGTCGGCCCCGGCCTGCTCGATTTGCCTGGCAAACTCGGTCCAGCCGCCGATCGAGCAGCCGTTGAGGCTGGCGATGACCGGGATTGTCACCGCGGCCTTGGCTTTCTGGATGTGCTTGAGGTAGCCTTCGGGGCCGAGGTGATATTGCGACGGTTCGGGGAAGTAGCTCAACGACTCCGCGAAACTCTCGGTCCCGGCAGTGGTGTGGCTGTGCAGTTCCTGCGCGTCGGTGAGAAGTTGCTCCTCGAACAACGAGTAGAGCACCACGGCGCCCGCGCCGGAATCCTCGGCGAGCTTGATGTTGCTGATTTCCTCGGAGAGCGGCTGGCAGGCGCTCATCACCAGCGGGTTTCGCAGTGTCATTCCCAGGTATGTGGTGGTCAAGTCCATGATGATAATCTCCTTTCCGCTCAGGCGGCCGGGGCGGCGGGTGGGAGTGGTTGTTCCGGTTTTGCTGCGGCGCCAAAAGGCCGGGCGGCGAGGTATTCGTAGTAGGCGAAGCGGGTGTTGATGTCGTCCTGCGCCTGTTTGAACAACGTCTTGGCGGCTTCGGGGTTGCTCTTGGTAAGCATCTTGAAGCGGTTTTCCATGAGCAGGTATTGCTCGACGGGGATGGTCGGCTTTCGCGAGTCGAGCTGCAACGGGTTCTGGCCCGCCGCGGCACGGCGCGGGTCGTAGCGGTAGAGCAGCCATTGGCCGCTGGCGACCGCCGCTTTCTGGTTCTGCATGCCGGTGGTCATGTTGATGCCGTGGGCGATGCAATGGCTGTACGCGATGATCAGCGACGCGCCGTCGTAGCTCTCGGCTTCGAGGAACGCGCGGAGCGTGTGCTCGTCGCGCGCGCCCATCGCGACGCTGGCGACATAGACGTTGCCGTAGCTCATGGCGATGAGGCCAAGGTCTTTCTTGCCGGCCGGTTTGCCGCCGGCGGCGAACTTGGCGATGGCGCCGCGCGGCGTGGCCTTCGACATCTGGCCGCCGGTGTTGGAATAGACTTCGGTGTCCATGACGAGAAGGTTGACGTTGCGGCCGCAGGCGATGACGTGGTCGAGGCCGCCGTACCCGATGTCGTAGGCCCAGCCGTCGCCGCCCATGATCCAGACGCTCTTCTTGACGAGCATGTCGGCGATGCCGAGCAATTGCGTGGCGAGCGACTTGGCGGTGGCGTCGTTCTCCTGCTGGAGTCGGGCCAGTTTGCCTTTGAGTTCGGCGACGCGGATGCGTTGCTCGTAGATACCGGCTTCGTCTTTCTGGTCGGCGGTGAGAAGGCCGGTGGCGAGCACGTCGCCGATGCGCGGGGCGAGGGCGCGGACGAGTTCCTCGGCGAACTGTTTCTGTTTGTCAATCGAGAGGCGGTAGCCCATGCCGAACTCGGCGTTGTCCTCGAAGAGCGAGTTGCACCACGCGGGGCCGCGTCCGTCGGGGTTCGTCGCCCATGGGGTGGTCGGCAGGTTGCCGCCGTAAATCGAGGAGCAACCGGTGGCGTTGGCGATGATCATGCGGTCGCCGAAAAGCTGGCTGGCGAGCTTGACGTAGGGCGTCTCGCCGCAGCCGCCGCAGGCGCCGCTGAACTCGAAGAGCGGACGCTGCAATTGTTGTTGCGGGATGCTGGTGACCTTGAGCCGCCGGCGATCCACGTCGGGCAACGCAAGGAAGAAGTCCCAGTTGACAGCTTCCTGGCGACGGAGCGGCGGTTGTGGCGCCATGTTGATGGCTTTGAGTTTGGTCTGCGTTTTGTTCTTGGCGGGGCAGATGTCCACGCAGAGGCCGCAGCCGGTGCAATCCTCGACGGCGACCTGAATGGTGAATTTGCACCCGGACTTCTTCCATTCCGGATCGCGCGCATCAACGCTCTTGAACGCGGCGGGCGCGTTCGCGAGGAGGGCTGCCTCATAGACCTTGCCGCGGATGCAGGCGTGGGGGCAGACCATGGCGCATTTGCCGCACTGGATGCAGGTGGCCGGGTCCCAGACGGGAGTGTCGAGGGCAATATTGCGTTTCTCGTACTGGGTGGTGGCCGTCGGGAAGGTGCCGTCGGGCTGGAACGCGCTGACCGGCAGCAGATCGCCGCGGTTGGCGCTGATTTCGCCAAGCACCTCGCGCACGAACGCCGGGGCATTCGACGTGACGGGCGGAAGCAACTCGGCGTTGCTGCTGACGGCGGCGGGTACTTTGACTTCGTGGAGGTTGGAGAGCGTGTTGTCCACGGCCTTGAGGTTCATCTGGACAACGTCGTCGCCCTTCTTGCCGTAGGTCTTCTTGATGGAGTACTTGATCTGCTCGATGGCTTCGTCCTTCGGCAACACCCCGCTGATCGCGAAGAAGCAGACTTGCATGACGGTGTTGATGCGGCCGCCCATGCCGGAGTCGCGGGCGACCTTCACGGCGTCAATCGTGAAGAACCTCAGCTTCTTGTCCACGATCTGTTGTTGCGTGACGCGCGGGAGATGATTCCACACTTCCTCGGCACTCCACGGGGCGTTCAACAGGAACACGCCGCCGGGCTTGACGTACTGGAGCATGTCGTAGCGCTCCAGGAACACGGTCTGGTGACACGCGACGAAGTTGGCCTCAGTGACGAGGTAGGTCGAGCGGATCGGGTCGGGGCCGAAACGCAGGTGCGACACGGTCATCGCGCCGGATTTCTTCGAGTCATAGACGAAGTAGCCTTGCGCCCAGTTGTCGGTGTTCTCGCCGATGATCTTGATCGAGTTCTTGTTCGCGCCGACGGTGCCGTCCGCGCCGAGTCCGTAAAAGAGCGCGCTGACGACCTTGGGCGACTCGGTGGTGAAGGACGGATCGAAGGGGAGGTTGGTGTGCGTCACGTCGTCATTGATGCCGACGGTGAAATGATTCTTCGGACGATCGGCCTTGAGGTTGTCGAACACGGCCTTGACGATCGCCGGGGTGAACTCCTTCGAGGCAAGCGCGTAGCGTCCGCCGACGATCTTCAACGCGCGTCCTTCCTCGAAGGCCGCCGTGAGGCAATCCTGATACAGCGGCTCGCCGGCGGAACCGGGTTCCTTCGTGCGGTCGAGGACAGCGACGGCCTTGACGCTGGCCGGCAACGCGGCGATGAACCGCTTGGTGTCGAATGGACGGAAGAGGCGGACCTTGACGAGGCCGACTTTCTCGCCCTGTTTGACCATGTACTCGATGGCTTCGTGCGCGGTCTCGCAGCCGGAACCCATCGCGACGATCACGCGCTCGGCATCGGGCGCGCCGACGTAGTCGAACAGGTGATACGGGCGCCCGACGAGCTTGGCGAACTTGTCCATCGCCTTCTGCGTGATGTCGGGGCAGGCGGCGTAGAACTTGTTGCAGGCTTCGCGGGTCTGGAAGAAGACGTCCGGATTCTGCGCGGTGCCGCGCAACACGGGATGGTCGGGCGAGAGGCAACGGGCGCGGTGGGCGAGGACGTGTTGGTAGTCAATCATCGCCCGCATATCGTCGTCGGTCAGGACCTCGATCTTGGCGACTTCGTGCGAGGTGCGGAACCCGTCGAAGAAATGCAGGAACGGCACGCGCGATTCAAGCGTCGCAGCCTGTGCAATGAGCGCGAAGTCGTGGGCTTCCTGGACGCTGTTGGAGCAGAGCATCGCCCAGCCGCATTGGCGGGTGGACATCACGTCGCCGTGATCGCCGAAGATCGAAAGCGCGTGCGCCGCGACGGTGCGGGCGGAAACGTGGAACACGGACGGCGTCAGTTCGCCGGCGATTTTGTACATGTTCGGGATCATCAACAACAGGCCCTGCGACGCCGTGAACGTGCAGGACAACGAGCCGGTCTGGAGCGCGCCGTGGACGGCGCCGACGGCGCCGCCTTCGCTCTGCATTTCGGCGACCGACGGAATCGTGCCCCAGATGTTTTTCAGGTCCTCGGAGACCCATTGGTCGGCCCACTCGCCCATCGGCGAGGACGGCGTAATCGGGTAAATCGCTATGACTTCGTTGGTGCGAACCGCAACGTGGGCTACCGCCTCGTTGCCGTCCATCGTGATGAATTCTCTCTTGCTCATTTTTTCTCCTGTTATTACTTGGATTTAACAAATTCTGGGCAAATCCTCGCCCGTCGGCATGTCCACAATCCGCTCGCCGCCAATCGCGGTCCGCAACACGGCCATGCCCTTCGGTTTCTCCGTCACTTCCCCGATCACCCGCGCGCCGCGTCCCAACGGATGCGCCCGCATCGCGTCCAACACGCGCCCCGCGTCGGTCCCGCGACAGAACACGACGACTTTCCCTTCGTTGGCGATGTTCAAGGGATCCAGTCCCAGCAAATCGCACGCCCCGCGAACCTCGGCGCTGATCGGCAACGCCGACTCCTGCAGCCAAATCCCGACACCCGACGCAGCGGCAATGTCACATACCGTCGCCGCCAGTCCGCCGCGTGTCGGGTCGCGCATCGCGTGGATCTCCGCGCCCGAAACGAGCGCACTTTGTACCAAGCTCCAGAGCGGCGCGCAATCACTGATTACACTCGTTTGAAAGGCAATCCCCTCCCGCCGGCTCAACACCGCCACGCCGTGCTCGCCCAGGTTCCCATTCACAATCACCGCATCACCGGGGCGCACGTGCGTGCTGCCAACATCCGCCACCACGCGCCCAATCCCGGCAGTGTTCAAGTAAAGCCCTTCACACTTCCCGCGCTCGACGACTTTCGTGTCGCCCGTCACAATTGTCACGCCGGCTTCCGCCGCCGTCGCCTTGATCGAAGCGACAATCTTCTCCAAGTCCGCCAGCGGCAGTCCTTCCTCCAAAATCATACCGAGGCTCAGCCACAACGGCTCCGCCCCCTGCATCGCCAGATCATTCACCGTCCCGCACACCGCCAACTTCCCGATGTCGCCACCGGGGAAAAAGTAAGGCTTCACCACATACGAATCCGTCGTGAACGCCAACTTGTCATCGAGTACCGCGCTATCCTCCAGTTCTTTCAACCCAAACGCCGGCGCAAACAACTGCTCGATCAACTCATGCGTCAATGTCCCGCCGCCGCCATGTGCCAGTAAGATACGGTCGTGTTTCATACTGCCGCCTTTCGTTCGTACTTGTAGAACGCGGCACACGCGCCTTCGCTTGACACCATGCACGGTCCCAACGGGTTCGTCGGCGTGCAGACTTTCGCAAACAGCTTGCAGTCCGGCGGCGTGAGGACACCGCGCAACACGTCGCCGCACCGACAGCCCGGATGCGGCTTCGATTCGCGGAACGTCACGCTTCGCCCAGCATCCCAACGCGCAAACTCCTTCCGAATCGCCAGCCCGCTGCGCGGGATCACACCAATGCCGCGCCACCCGGCGTCGCTCTCCTCGAACACCTCGGCGATAAGCTGCTGCGCGGCCGGGTTGCCGGTCTCGTTGACCGAACGGCTGTACTCGATCTCGACCGCCGTCCGTTTGCCGGCAATCTGCGCCAGCAACATCACGATGCACTTCATCACATCCACCGCTTCGAACCCGCACACGACGCATGGGATGCCGTACCGCTCCGGGATGAACCGGTAAAGCTGCGCGCCGGTGATGACGCTGACGTGGCCGGGGCAGATGAACCCGTCAATCTTCACTTCCTGATCCTTCAGCAACGCCTCCATCGCGAACGGCATCGTCTTGTGCGCGCAGAGCACCGAGAAATTCATCACGCCATCCTGCGCCGCCTTCTTGATCGTCCACGCGACTGTTGGCGCCGTCGTTTCGAAACCGACGCCGAGGAACACGACTTGTTTGTCCGGGTTCTCCCGCGCCAACGCCAGCGCGTCCGCCGGCGAATAGACCACACGCACGTCGGCGCCGGCTGCTCGCTCCCGTTCCAACGACGACTCGCTGCCGGGAACGCGAATCAGATCGCCGAACGTCGTAACGATCACGCCGGGCCGACGCGCCAGCTCGATGGCGGCGTCAATGTAGCTGGTGTCCGTCACGCAGACCGGGCAGCCCGGCCCCGAAATCAGCTTCACATTCGCCGGCAGGAGTTGGCGCAGGCCGGAGCGCGACACCGCCATCGTGTGCGTCCCGCACACCTCCATGAAGGTGACGTTGCGCCCGACGCGACGCGCCTGTTCGGCGATTCTGTTCAACGCCTCATTCATGCGGCACGGATTCCTGAATCTCCTTCCACTCCTGATAATCGGACTCGTCCCACTTCTGAATGGCGAACCCGGCGTGTATCAACACGTAATCACCAAGCCGCGGCTCGTCCACAAGCGACACGTCCACCTCGCGCAACGTCCCCTCAATCGAGATCGTCGCGGTCATCCCGTTCAGTTCCACTATCTTCGCTGGTACCGCTAGACACATGATTATTTGTCCTCTGTGGGACAACCGTCCCGGTTGTCCACGTTTACTGCGGACAAGCGGGACGCTTGTCCCACAAATCGCGCCGCCGCAACTGCTGCCTGTCCGAGCGACAGCCCGCCGTCATTGGGCGGCACGAGCGTATTGGTGAACACCTCGAAACCGCGCTCGCGCAAGGCCGCAGTCGTGCGTGTCAGAATCCACTCGTTCTGGAACACGCCGCCCGACAGCGCCACACGCTTCAACCCGCGTTGTTCGCGCACCGATTCGCAAACGCGCACAATGCCGGCGACGATGGTGTTGTGGAAACGGGCTGCTGCAAGGCCGACGTTCTGCCGGTCGTCAAGCAATGCGCGAATCGTCCGTCCGAAGTCGAGCACAGGGCCGTTCAAGTCAAACGGGTAATGTCCCGTCACCGACGCGTCCGCCGCCGCTTCGAGACGGATTGCGGCCTGCGCCTCGTGCGTCGCCACATCGCACAGGCCGAGCATCGCCGCCGCCGCGTCGAACAACCGCCCGGCGCTGGAGGTGAGCGGCGACTGGAACCCGTCCCTCACCAGTTGCTCCACCATCCGGTGTTTCAGGGGAACGATCGTTCCTCTGATTGACCGGATTTCGGGGGCGAGGTTTTCGGCGGCCAATACGCTGACGGCCATGCGCCACGGTTCCTCAATGGCCTTTTCGCCGCCGGGGAGCCGGTATTGTTTGAAGTGGGCGACCCGCTCGAAATCGGCGCGGGTCGCCAACAAGAACTCGCCGCCCCAGATCGTGCCGTCGGTCCCGTAGCCGGTTCCATCGAGCGCGACGCCGATGACTTCGCCGTGTAGGTCATGCTCCGCCATCACAGTGACGATGTGGGCGTGGTGATGCTGAACTGGAATCAACTTCACCGCCTGCCCCTGCGCCCAGCGCGTCGAACGATAACCGGGGTGCAGATCGTGAGCGACTGCCACCGGCGCGACGCGCATCAGGCGCTGCCACTCGGCAATCTCTCGCTCGAAATACTCGACCGTCTTCAGTTCCTTCAAGTCGCCAATGTGCTGGGAGAGAAAGGCAAAACCGTTTCGCGCGAGGCAGAAGGTACTCTTCAACTCGCCGCCAACGGCGAGGATATGCGGACAATCCTCAGCGAACCGGATCGCGCTCGGCGCGAAGCCGCGCGCCCGGCGGAAGAACTGTCGCTGGCCGTTGACGATGCGAACGACGGAATCATCGCACTTGTGGACGATGGGCCGGTTGTGCGTGAGCACGGCGTCGGCGACGTGCGGCAGTTCGGCGTCATCACTGGCAATCGGCTCCTCGGCAAGGTTGCCGCTGGTCATCACCAGCGCGTCGAAGTGCTGCATGAGTAAGTGGTGAATCGGGGTGTAGGGGAGGAATGCGCCGATGGTGGGAAAATCGGGAGTGATGGAGCGATGGAGTGATGGAGTTTTAAGGACAACAATTGGTCGCGCTGTGGAGAGCAGTTCCGCTTCTTCGGACTCATTCACGCGGCAGTAACGCTTTACGGTTTCGACGTCGCGGAACATGACGGCAAACGGTTTGTGCGGACGATGCTTCCGCTCGCGCAGCGTGGCGACGGCGGCGAGCGTGCAGGCGAGATGAAACCCGCCGAGGCTCTTGATGGCGACGATCTGGCCGGAACGGAGCAAGTTGACGGCGTCGGTGATTTCCATGCTCAAGCGCGGGCCGCATCGCTCACATGCGTCTGGCTGGGCGTGGAAACGACGGTCGTGCGGGTCGTGATACTCGTAGCCGCACGGCGGACACATCGCGAAGCCGGCCATGCTGGTGTTGGCTCGGTCGTAGGGGAGATCGCGGATGATGGTGAAACGCGGGCCGCAGTTGGTGCAGTTGATGAACGGATAACCGTGGCGGCGGTCTTGCGGGTCGTTCAGTTCACGGAGGCAATCGTCGCAAGTGGCGAGGTCGGGCGAGATGTGAACCTCAGCGTTGCCGGTGGCTTCGGACTCGACGACCTCGAACTTGTTGTCGCCGCGCGGCGTTTGCGGGTGTGTCTCGACGCTGGTGATGACGGCCTGTGGCGGGGGTGCTGCTTGAAGATGATCGAGAAAGGCATTGACGTTTTCGGGTTCGCCTTCGACTTCGAGGATGACGCCTTGCGGGTCGTTGCGGACGAAACCGGCGAGGCCGAGTTCGGTGGCGTAGCGATAAACAGTCGGGCGGAAGCCGACGCCTTGGACGCGGCCAACGATCTTCGCCTGCACGCGCGTCTTCATCGGTGCGGGTGGGTGTGCGGCTCGACGCCCTCGACGTGGGAATGCGTGTGCGGGTGAACGTGGATCTCGCCGCCAGCGACGTGTTCGAGCCAGTGGATCCAGTCGCCAATACCTTCGCCGGTGCGGCAGGAGAGCTTGAAGATGGGAGCGGCGGCGTTGAGCTTCCGGAAATCGGCCTCGAACTTCGCGTAGTCGAAATCGGTGTACGGCAACAGGTCAATCTTGTTGAGGACGAGCGCGGCGACTTCGTGGAAGAGGAGCGGGTACTTCGCCGGTTTGTCGTGGCCCTCGGTGACGCTGAGGATGCCGACCTTCGCGTTCTCGCCGAGGTCGAACTCGGCGGGGCAGGCGATGTTGCCGACGTTTTCGATGATGAGGAGGTTGATGGCGTCGAGGTTGAGTTCCCCGAGGCCGCGCTGGATGAGCGCGGCTTCGAGGTGGCAGGCGCCGCCGGTGAGAAGTTGGATGACGGGAACGCCGAGTTTTTCGATGCGCTCGGCGTCGCGCGTGGTGGCGATGTCGCCTTCGAGGACGCCGACGCGGAACTGCTTCAGCAGCGGGATCGTCCGCTCCAGCAGCGAGGTCTTGCCGGCGCCGGGGGCGCTGATGACGTTGATGGCGGTGATGCGACGAGCGGCCAGTTGGTGGCGGATGCGCGCCGCCAACTGGTCGTTCGCCTCAAGGACATTCTTGAGGACCTTGATGTTCATGGAACGTCAGTCGCGCCGTAATGTTTGCACCACGTTGCCTTGCGGGTCGCGGATGGTGACGATCATCGGCGTCTGGCCGATGGCGTGGGTGGCGCAACCGAGACAGGGGTCGTAGGCGCGGAACGCCATCTCGACTTTGTTAAGCAACCCGTGATCAACCTTGCCGCCGTGGATCAATCCTTTCGCGGCTTTCTCGACGCTCATCGCCATGCGGGCGGCGTTGCCTTGCGTGGCGACGATGAGGTTGGCCTTGGTGAGGATACCGTTGTCGTCGGTGTAATACTCGTGGATGAGCGTGCCGCGCGGCGCTTCGACGACGCCGATGCCGACGGTCGGCTTCTGTGTCGGCAGGCAACGGATGTCCTTGCTCGTGATCTCCGGGTCGTTGAGGAGTTCGTTCATGCGCTCGGCTGCGTAGATGATTTCGATGCAACGCGCCCAATGATTCGCCAACGTGTGATGGACGGGCTTGCCGCCGAGTGTCACATAGAATTCCTCGTAGGCCTTCTGCGCGATGGGCGTGGCCATGCCGTCGGAGGCGTTGAGGCGGGCGAGCGGCGCAACGGAGTAGATGCCGCTCTTGTCGCCCTCGGTGAATCCGTTCCAGCCAACCGGCTTGAGGAAACAGAACTTCATGTAGCTCCACGGCTCGACGTGCTCGGCCACGAAGTCCTTGTACTGATGGATGTCGAACTTGGCGTATTCCTTGCCGGCGGGCGTGACGACGCGGATCTTGCCGTCGTAGAAGTTGACCTTGTTGTTGGCGTCCACCATGCCCATGTAATAGGTCTTGTGCGTGTAATCGTCGGAGGTGATGAGCTTCACGTAGGCGTCGTTCTTGAGGACGATGTCCTTGAAGACCTGGAGCGTGAACTGCGCGAAGTCGAGCGCGTCCTTGCCGAGCTGCTGGAACTGCGGCAGGTCTTGTGGCGACATGCCTTTCGCGACGCCGCCGGGGAGGCCGAGCACGGGGTGAATGACTTTGCCGCCGAGGTAGGCGATCAATTCGCGGACGCGCCGGCGAGATGAGATGACGCGCTTGCCGATTTCGAGGCCGACTTTCTGGATGACGCCGACGACGTTGCGCAGTTCGGGCGGCGCATCGGGGCCAACGATGAAGTCGGGGCCGCCGAGGATATACACGTGGAGCGCGTGGTCCTCGAGCATGAACGCGCTATAGACCAGCTCGCGCAGTTTCTTGGCGGCGGAAGTCGGTTCGACCTTGTAGAGGTCATCCAACGCCTTGACGCCGGACATGTGGTGGGCGGTCGGGCAGACGCCGCAGATGCGGGAGGTGATTTGCGGCATGTCCTCAGCCGGTCGCCCCAACGAGAACACCTCAAATCCGCGCAGTTCGGGCACTTGGAAATAGGCGCGCTCGACGTCGCCCTTCTCATCGAGATGGATGTCAATCTTACCGTGGCCCTCGAGGCGGGTGATTGGGTCAATGGCAACGCGACGCGCCTTGTAGGCGGCGGCGGCGGCCTGCTGGCCTTGGTTCCAAACTTGTTTCAGGGGATCATTCATGACTGGGAGACCTTTCCGCGAAGCAAGCACTTCGCCAAACCGTAACGGTAGAACGTGCCGACCGGATCGGGAATCCCGGCCAGCGTTTTGGTGATGTCCTTCTCCTCCTTGCCGGCGGCGGTGGAGGCGAGGTAACTGAGAATCTTGGCGCCGTGATCGTGGACGTTGTCCACGGGACCGAAGCAACCGGTGCAGGGCATGTTGCCCTGAATGCAGACGGCGTCGCAACCGCCGCGCGTGGCGGGGCCGAGGCAGGGCAAACCTTGTGCGAGCAGGCAGATGTCGGGGTCAGCGATGATCTGGTGCGGACGCTTGAACTCGGTGAGGCTGATGTCCTGCGGTTTGCTGTCGTTGCGTTTGCACTGCTGGCAAACAGCGATGTTCGGCGCGAGCACGCTGCCTTTCGGCGGGAGCTTGCCGCTGAGCAACGCGAGCACGGCCTCCTTCAACAGCTTCGGCGTCGGCGGACAGCCGGGGATGTAGTAGTCAACATCCACGACCTGGTCGAGCGCGCGAACGACATTGCGGATCACGGGCAGTTCCGTCTCGCGGTTGCCGTCCTTGAAATGCGTCTGCGGGTGCGTCTTCTGGTCGTTGACCATCGTCGGGCATTCCTCATAGACGTATTTCATGATCTGTTCGCACGTGAACTGGTTGGCGAGGCCGGGGATGCCGCCGGTGTGGGCGCAGGAACCGAAGGCAATGAGCACCTGGCTCTTGCGACGCAACAGGTGCGCCATCTCTTCCTGTTCGCTGGAACGGATCGCGCCGTTCAGCAGTGTGGCGACGATGCTCTTGTCGGGCATCGCTTCGATGTCGGCTTTCTTGAAGTCCATCGCGCAGGGCCAGAAGATGATGTCCACCGCCGCGGTGACCATCAAGACGTCCTCGGCCAAATCAACGACGGACTCTTCGCAGCCGCCGCAACTGGCGCACCAGTAGAAACCGATTTTGGGTTTAGTGGGCATGGGCGGGAATCTCCTTCTGGCTGTGGTTGACGTGGGCTTCAAGTTCTTCCATTTCCTTGTCCCAGTGGGTGTGTTTGCCGGGCATGTCGAGCGGGCCGAGCGCGCGGATCTTCTCGACCATCTCGTTGACGACGTGCTTGACCTTGTCGCCTTCGCTCGCGGAAATCCATTCGAGGCGGAACCGGTCCTCCTCGATGCCGAGGTCGGCGAGCATCCGCTTGAGGAGCGTTACGCGGCGCAACGCCTTGTAGTTTCCCTCGACGTAATGGCAGTCGCCGGGATGGCAGCCGCCGATGAGGACGCCGTCGGCGCCCTTGGCGAACGCCGCCATGACGAACTGCGGGTCGAGCCGGCCCGAACACATCAGGCGGACGACGCGGATGTTCGGGGCGTATTTCATCCGGGACACGCCGGCGAGGTCGGCGGCGGTGTAGGTGCACCAGTTGCAGAAGAACGCAACGATGCGCGGTTCAAATGTGTTGGTGGGTTCAGACATGGGCGAGCACTCCGTTGATTTCCTCGAAGATTTCATCGTCCTCGAAGAGATTTTGTTTGATGGCGCCGCTGGGGCAGGCGGCGACGCAGGTGCCGCAGCCTTTGCAGAGGGCCTCGTTGATGACAGCGATCTTCTTGTCCTCGTTGCGGCTGATGGCCGTGTACGGGCACATCGGGATGCAGGTCTTGCAACCCGAACATTCCTGTTCGACGACAAACGCCGTGTTCGGCTCCAACTCGACGGACCCGGCGTCAATCAACGCCAGCGCTTCCGCGGCCGCCGCGCCGGCTTGGGCGACGGTGTCGGGAATGTCCTTCGGTCCCTGGCAACAGCCAGCGAGGAAGATGCCGTCGGTGAACGTGTTCACCGGCGCGAGCTTCGGGTGGCGTTCGAGGAACCAGCCCTCAGTGGAGCAGGAGATGTTGAACTGCCGCCGCACGTCGTTGGCATCAGCTTGCGCTTCGAGGCCGACGCCGAGCACGACCATGTCCACCGGCACTTTCCGCATGATGTTCAGCAACGTGTCCTCCGCCTGAACGATCATCCGGCCGCTCTTGTCGGCGGGATTTTCGAGGAAGACGTCGGCGACTTTGCCGCGGATCATGTGGACGCCTTCGCCGGAGACTTTGGAGTAAAACTCCTCGAAGCCTTTGCCGGGGGTCCGCATGTCAATGTAGAAGTTATAGACTTCGGCGCCGGTTCGTTCCTTGACGAGATGGGCGAGCTTCAGCGAGTACATGCAACAGACGCGCGAGCAATACTTGTTGGTGTTCTCGTCGCGGCTGCCGACGCAATGGACGATGGCAACGGATTTTGGTTTCTGTCCGTTGCGGAGGACGAGTTCACCGCCGGTCGGGCCGCTGGCATTGACGAGCCGCTCGATGTCGAGGGCGGTAAAGACATTCGAATAGGTGCCGTAGCCGTAGTAGGGGATGCGTTTCGCGTCGAAGATCTTGAAGCCGGTTGACAGGATGATGGTGCCAACCTCGATTTCCTTCTCCTCAGCCTTCTGCGAGAAGTCAATGGCCTTGCGGTCGCCGCAGGCCTCGACGCAGGTTTTCTTGCACTTTCCGGTCTTGAGTTGGATGCAGGTCTCCGGGTCAATGACCGCCACGAGCGGCGTGGCCTGCGGGAACGGCAGAAAGACGGGCTTGCGTTTGCCGAGGCCGAGGTTGAACTCGTCGGGGAATTTTGGTTCCTTGAAGACGCAGGCTTCGACGCACTCGGAGCAACCGACGCAAAGCTCCTCGATAATGTAGCGCGGGTTGCGGCGGACGGTGACTTTGTAGTTGCCGACAAAGCCCTCCACCTTGGTCACGTCGGAGTACGTCCACATCGTGATGTTGGGGTGCGTCTTCACGGTGCTCATCTTCGGCGTCAGGATGCACGCCGCGCAATCGAGCGTCGGGAACGTCTTGTCGAACTTGGCCATGTGGCCGCCGATGGTGGCATCGCGCTCGACGAGATAGACTTTCTTCCCCGCGTTGGCCAGCGTGAGCGCGGCGTGGATGCCGGCGATGCCGCCGCCGACGATCAGCACGTCGGGCTTGATCGGGACAGTCTTTTTCTCCAGCGGTTTGTGGAACGGGACGCGATGCACGGCGGCGCGGATCAGGTCCTTGGCCTTCTCCGTGGCTTTCGCGCGGTCGGTGTGGACCCACGCGTCGTGCTCGCGGATGTTGACCATCTGGAAGAAGAATTCGTTGATTCCGCCCTGCCTGGTGGCGTTGCGGAACGTGTGCTCGTGCAACAGGGGCGAACAGGCCGACACGATGATGCGGTCGAGCTTGTGTTCCTTGATGTCCTGCTGGATCAGCGTCTGGCCGGGATCCGAACACATGTATTTGTAGTCGCGCGACAGTGCGACGCCGGGCAGCGTGGCGGCATACTCGGCCACGGCCTTGCAGTCCACCATGCTGGCGATGTTGGTGCCGCAGTGGCAGACATAGACTCCAATTCGGTTGCTCATAGGTTCTCCTTCTCGTTACGATGGTTTGCTGCGCGCGAGGCAGACGACGGATTCAGCGGAGACCAGCTCGGTGCCGATCCCCAGTTGTTTGGGCGGCAGTCCGAACGCCAGCCCGATCAGTTGCGTGAAATACAGCACCGGCATGTTGAAGTTGGTGCCGAACTCCTGGTTCACCAGCTTCTGGTAACACTCGAGGTTGACCTGGCAGAGCGGGCACGCCGTGGCGATGACCTGCGAACCCACCTTGGCGGCGTTGTCGAGCAGGTTGCGCACAAGGCTGAGCGCGGCTTTGCGGTTGGTGATGATCAACGCGCCGCCGCAGCAGCGCAGTTTCAACTCGAAATCCACCGGCGTGGCGCCGATGGCCGCCATCAGGTCCTCGAAGTAATGCGCCTGCTCGACATCCTCGTCGGCCTTGCGGGGCCGAAGAATCTGGCAGCCGTAATACGGCGCGACGCGCAACCCTTTCAGCGGCTGTGTGACCTTGGCTTTCACGGCGTCCAGCCCGATGTCCTGCACGAACACCTCGATGAGGTGGCGGACGGCGCTGCTGCCGGTGAACTTCAGGTTGTCGGCCTCCAGCGCGTAATTGATGTGGTCGGCCAGCGCCGGCTCGTGCTGGAGGTGGGCGCGGGTGGAAAACATGTTCTTGTAGCACCCGCTGCACGGGGCGACGACGTCGAGCTTTTGTTTCTCGGCCTGCGCGAGGTTGCGGGCGCAGAGCGTGTAGGCGAGCAACTCGTCCACGTGGAAGTAGGCGGTCGCGCCGCAGCAGTTCCAGTCTTCGAGTTCCTCCAACTCCACATCCAGCTTGCGCATGGTCTCGATGGAGGAGTGGTGATAGCTCTGCGCCATCTTCTCCAGCGAACAACCAGGGAAATAAGCGTATTTCTTCATTCGTCAGGGTCTCCCAGCGGGATGATGCGTTTGAGGACCTTCTTGAAGTTGTCGAGCCGCTTGATGCGGGCCGGCAACAGCGGGAGGCGACCTTTCAGCATGAGGCTCGTGGCCGTCTGCGCTTCCTGGATCATCTCCGGCACGCCGAGCGTGAACAGGTAGCTGGTGGCCAGCACGGGTTCGTAGGAGCGGCCGGTGCGGACGATCATCTTGACGAACGTCTCTGAGAAGACCGGGCCGATCATGCCTTCCTGGGTTTTGGCGTGCCAGACGGTGTAGCGTTTCAGCCCATACATCAGTTCGGCAATGTCAATGCCGCGCGGGCAACGCACCGTGCAATGATAACAAGAGGCGCAATACCAGTAGGTGTTGCTCTTCAGGACGCGCTCCTTGAGGCCCGCGTTGATCATCGCGATGATCCGTCGCGGGCTGTTGTCCATGAACCCGCCCGACGCCACCGGGCAGGTGGCCGAGCAGGTGCCGCACTGCATGCACACGTCGAGGGGATTGCCCGTCGAAGCGTGCAGCACGCCGGCGATCTCTTCGCGGAATGTGGGTTTGTCAGCCATGACTATTTCGCTTTCGCTTTCTTGGCTTCCGACGCCTTCAGCAGCGCGGCGACCCGTTCCAGCAACAGCTTCGGGTCCACCGGTTTTTCCATCAATTCGTCGTTGGCGACGAAATGCGGGTGGACCGGCTCGCCGGGGAACAGGAACGCGATCTGTTCGCGGATGCCGGTGATGATCAGCAACGGCGTCTCGCGCAGTTTCGGGTCCTTGCCGATCTGGCGGGCCATCATGATGCCCTCGGCGCCGCGCCCCATCATCACATCGAGCAAGAACAGGTCCCACGGTTTCGATTTCAACAATTCCATGCCCGACTTCGGGTTGTAGGCCGCCGCGACCTCGTAGCCGGCGCGCGTCAGGATGGCTTTGATCCCATCCACATAGTCCACATCATCGTCAATGATCAACAGTTGCTTGGCTTTGCTCATGTCGTTTCTCCTTAACTGGTTTTCAGCGCGGGCAGACGGATGGTGAACGTGCTGCCTTTGCCGGGTTCACTGCTCACGGAAATCGTTCCGTCATGCGCCTCCACGATCCGCCGGCTCAGCGGCAGGCCGAGGCCGGCGCCCTGCTCGCCCTTGGCCGACGACGGCGCGCGATAGAAGTCCTCAAACACGTGCGGCAGTTCGTCCGCCGCGATGCCGACGCCGCTGTCGGCCACGGCGAGGGCGACCTTGTCGCCGTCTTCCGTCACGCGCACCTGGATTTCGCTGGCGCTGCGGGAGTATTTGATCGCGTTGTTCAGAAGGTTGACGAGCGCCTGCACGAGCGTGCCCTCGTCGCCGTTGACGCGGCGGGGCGTGTCGGCGCCCTCGGCGAGCACTTCGATGTTTTTGCGGGTCGCCTCGTTCTGCACGCTCTCGATGGCCTTGGCGATGACTTCCTTGATGGCGACCGGATGGAAGTTGTCGCGGATCTTGCCGATGTCGGCGGAGATCAGCCGCAGCCAGGTCTGGATCATCTTCATCAGGTCGGTCACGCGGACCTTCATGCGCTCCAGCCGCTGGCGTTGCGATTCGTCGAGCTTGTCGGAAAGTTCCTCGGCCAGCACGAACAGGTTCTGCTGAATCGCGCCGAGCGGGCTTTTCAGCTCGTGCGACACGATGGCGGCGAACTGTTCCCGCAACATCTCCTTCTCGCGCCGTAATGCCTGCGTCTCCAGAATCAGCCGCCGTCGCTCCAGCGCGCGAGAGACCACCATCCGAAACTCATCCGGCGCGATCGGCTTCGGCAGGAAATCGCAGGCGCCCCGTTTCATCGCGTCCACGGCGCTGCCGACAGTGGCGAAGCCGGTGAGCATGATGCTGACGATGGTCGGATCGAAGGCGTGGATGCGCTCCAGGACTTCCAGCCCGGAGATGCCGGGCATCTTCAGGTCCACGATGACGAGGTCGGGATGGAACTGGTGGGCCAGTTCCACGCCCTGGGCGCCGTCCATGATGCTCACGACCTCGTGGTTGCCGCCGCGCAACATGCGGGCGCAGGAATCGAGCACGACTTCCTCGTCGTCAATCAACAGGATTTTGTAGCGTTCGTTGCCCATCAGACTTTCTCCTCCACGAGGACCGGCAGCCGCACGGTGAAGGTCGTGCCTTTGCCGACTTCGCTTTCGACGGAAATGGTTCCCTGGTGTTCCTTGATGATGCCAAAGCTGATGGCCAGGCCCAGCCCGGTGCCGTGCGTGGCCTCCTTGGTCGTGAAAAACGGGTCAAAAATCCGCTCCAGGTGTTCCTCGGTGATCCCGTGGCCGGTGTCGGCGACCTCGATCTCGACGCACTGGTCGGCGGCGTTGACGCGGGTGGCCAGGCGCAACTGCCCGCCGTCGTGTATCGCCTCGGCGGCGTTGATGATGAGGTTCATGAACACCTGCTGCATCTGTGTCGGGTCCACCACCACCACTGGCAGGTCCGGGGCGAGCACGGGGAAGATCTGGATGTTGTGGAACAGCGACTGGTGTTTGACGAGCGAGACGCAGTCGTTGAGGATGTTGTTGATGTTGATGGAGCGGGTCTGCGGCTTGCGCTGGCGGGAGAAGTCGAGCAGGCCGCGCACGATGCCGGTGCAGCGGTTGGCCTGGGTGACAATCTTCTGCGCGAGTTCGCGGCCGGGGTTGCCGTTGGGCATTTCCTCCAGCAACAGGTGCGAGTAGGTCACGATGCCCTGCATCGGGTTGTTCAACTCGTGCGCGACGCCCGCCGCCAACTGGCCGATGATGGCCAGCCGCTCCGATTCCATGATCCGTTTGCGGGCGAACTCCTTGAGTTTCTCGTCGCGTTTCTTCAGCGAAGCCGCCATCGAGTTGAACGCCTCGGCCAGATCGTTCAACTCGTCGTTGGAGCGGATGTCCACCTTCGCGTCGAGGTTGCCGTGCGTCAGCTCGTGGGAGGCGGACACCAGTTTCTGGACCGCGCCGGAAACCTTCTGGGAAATGAACAGCGACAGCCCCAGCGCCACCAGCGCGCCGACCAGCGTGATGCCAAGGAACACCCAGATCGTCCGCCGCTGGATGTCGAGGTACTTCTGTTCCAGCATCCCGACGTAGAGGACACCGACGATCTTGTTGCCGAGGTTGCGGACCGGCTCGTACGCGGCAATGTAATGGGAGTTGACCACGCGCGCCCGTCCCAACCACTGTTTCCCGTCTTTGACAACCTGCTGGTACACGTCGTCGGCGATGCGGGTGCCAATGGCGCGGGTGCCGTCCTCGTTGCGGACGTTGGTGGCGATCCGCAGGCCGTCGAGGAAGATCGTCGCCGTCCCAATGTCTTTGCCCTGATAGACGACATCCTGATAGACCGTCTGCTTGATCTTGTCCACCAGATCGAAATTGCCGTTCAACAACGAGCCGCCGTACAGAATCCCGACGAAATTTTTCCGCGCATCGAAAATCGGCGCCGCCGCCTTCAGCATCATCCCGTCGCCCCGCGCCCGCTCCGCCAGCGCGGGCAGTTCCCGCCGCAACTCCTCCGCCGGCACCACCGCCGTCGCGGCCACGGCCTGTTTCCGTTCCAGCACGGCCCGCACCAACTCGTCCGCGCGCTGGCTGTCGCCGGCCTGGCCGGGGTTGCTCGTGCGCAGCAGCACCGCGCCGTTCTTGTCGGTCACGGTCAACACGTCCAGCCCCTCGCGCTCCTTGATCCGCGCCAATTCCTCCGCGGTGCGCTGCATGTCGCCCGCGAACAACGGATCCAACAACAGATACCGGTCCGCCAGAAACCGCACCGTGTCGTGCACCCGGTTCAACCGGCCATTGTAGATCTCGCGCGCGGCGTTCAAGTCGAGCGTGACCTTCTGCTGCGCCTCCGCCACCACCCGGTTCGCAATCAACCGGATGCCCACCACGACGAACACGGCGCTGATGATGACGATGATGGACACGAAGCTGAGCGTCAGCTTCGTTCCCATCGGCATCCGCAACAGGCAGCCGCCGGGATTGTTGTTCGTCGGTTCGATCATGTTATGCTTGCGCAGCGGGTTTGAGCGCCTCCTGCACCAGTTCCGTCAAATCCTTGATCGTGAGTTTGCCTTCCAGCCCCGCGGTCTTCACCGCGTCCTGGAACATCACCAAGTCTTTCGGGCACGCGACCACGAGCGTGTCCACGCCCAATGCCGCCGCCTCGCGCACTCGGCTCTCCGCGGAACGTTCTTTCACGCCGGGGGTGTCTTCCATCCAAATCCGGCCTCCGCCGGCGCCGCAGCAGTAACTCTGGCAACGGCTGCGCGGCATTTCCACCAACTCCACGCCGGCCGCCTGCAACACACGACGAGCCGGCTCGTAAATGTCGTTGTACCGGCCGAGGTAACACGGATCGTGGTACGTCGCACGGACGCCGTTCTTCTTCGCAAACGTCAGTTTGCCCTGCGCGACGAGTTGGTCGAGCAGTTCGCTGTAGTGCAGCACCGGCACGCTGAGGCCGTACTCGTTCTTCAGCGCGTTGTAGGCGTGCGGGTCAGTCGTGACGATTGCCTTGAACTGCGCCTTCTCGAAGCTCTGCTTGTTCTTGTCGCGCAGCATCTCGAACAAACCTTCCTCGCCGATCCGGCGCACGTCGTTGCCGGCGTTGCGTTCGCCCTCGTACAAAATCCCGAAGTCCACGCCGGCCTGCTGGAACAGCCGCGCGGTCTGGCGCGTGATTTCCTCCAGACGCGGATCGTAGCTGGCGTAGTCGCCGACAAACCACAAATACTCGACCGGCTCCTTGCGGGCGTCCTTGACCTTCCAGCCGAGCGGCTGCGTCCATTTTGCCCGCATCCGGTCCGACTTGCCAAACGAGTTGCCGTAGCGGGTGAAGTTCTGGAGCGCGTCCTGCAACGTCTTCGCCATCTGCCCCTCGGCCACCAGGTGCCGGCGCAGTTGAACGATGATCGGAATCTGCTCGTTGAGCACCGCGCACCGCTCCATGCACGACATGCACGTCGTGCAGGCCCAGATTTCGTCCTCGGTGATCACGTCGCCGATCAACTTGCCGCCGTTCGTTTCCAGCCCCGCATGGATGGTGTGCTTCTTGAGTTTCTGGACGATCTCTTGCGGTTGCAACGGGAACCCCGCCGTCGTCGCCGGGCAGGCCCGGTCGCAGCGCCCGCACTCGGCGCATGAGAAACCGCTGAGCAGTTGTTTCCACGTGAACTCGTTCCACTTCGCCGACCCCGCCGTAATCTCCTCGCTGCCGCCCGCGATGCCCAAGTCGCCCGCCGGGCGCAGGTTGCCGAAGAAGACGTTGAATGGCGACGCCAGCAGGTGCAGGTGTTTCGAGTACGGCAGATAGACCAGGAAGAACAACACGGTGACCATGTGCAGCCACCACATTGCCCTCGGCCAAAACGCGCTGAGCAGCGTCGTCAACATCAGCACCGCGATCAGCGACAAAATTAGGTTGGCGTCCCAACTCAAGTGCAGGTGCGGCGGCGGGAAAAAGATCCGGCGCGCCACCGCGATACCGAGCGAAATCAACACGAGCACCGCAAACGCCTTGAGGAACAACGCCGCGACAAAAACTTCCTCCGGGTACGGTATCGGCAACACCGGCACCAGCCCGCGCACCAAACTCCAGTTGAAGCAGATCACATAAACGACGAACCCCCAGAAGATCAGCAAGTGCGGCAGCCCGATGCTGCGTTCATTGAGCAGCCGCGGCTGCAACAGCACGTGCTTGCAAAACCGCAGCACGCGCTGGCCGAGTTGGTCGAACCGGTTTTCCGGCCGCCCCTGCCGCAGCAACCCGATCAGTTGCCACGCGCGCCAGCCGAACACGCCGAACGCCGCCACCGACAGCGCCCAGAGCACCGCCCAGCCGGGCACGCCCAACAAAGAGATTCTGACTGGATCGTGGGTCACGGTTCGTTATCCTTTTTTCGCCTTCACGGCTTCCGTCAACGCCGGCACAACCTCGAACAGGTCGGCATTGATGCCGTAGTGCGACGCGTTGAACACCGGCGCCGCCGCGTCGGTGTTGACAGCAACAACAACCTGCGCGCCCTTGATGCCCTCGATGTGTTCCGGCGCGCCGCTGATGCCGAGCATGATGTAGAGCTTCGGTTTCACCTGCATCCCGGACTTGCCGACCTGACAGGACAACGGCAGCCAGCCCTGGTCAATCACCGGCCGCGACCCGCACACCGCGCCGCCGAGCGCCGCGGCAAGATCATTCGCCAATTCCATGTTGTCCTGCGTCTGGATGCCGCGACCGACGGCGATGAGCACGTCCTGCTGCGTGATGTCCACGCCGCCGGCTTCGGGTTCGAGATACTTGGTGAATTTCACTTTCGCTTCCGGCAACGTCACCGCGACATCCGTGACCGTCGGGGCGTTTCCCGGACTTGCGGCGGAACGCGACCCCGGCAAGACGCCGAACAATGTCGAGGCAGTTGTGGCTGAGACGGCGGCTTCGAGTTTGCCGCCGTAAACCACGCACTGCGCCACGAGTGTCCCGGCGTCGGACTTGAGGTCTTTGCAGCCGTTGACGAACGGCACGTTCAACTGCGCCGCGGCAAGCGCCCCGGCGTCCATTGAAAGGTTCGTCCACGGAACGAGCACAGCCTGCGGCTGGCGTTCCTTGACGAGTTGCGCGAGCGCCGCGGCGACGGCTTCGGGTGTCGGCTCGACATTGGCGGCGCAGAGCACGTTGTCGGCGGCGCCGAGCGAGGCGGCGAGCGATTTGTCGCCAAGCAGGACGGCTTCGAGTTGGCTGCCGGATTGGCCGGCGACTTCGCGGCCGAGTGTCAACAGTTCGAGCGTGGTCTCGGTGACCTGACCGCGCCACGTTTCAGCGAGAACCCAGATGTTGGATGCCATGGTGTCGTCCTCCTTTAGAGCAGACCGCGTTGGGCCAGCAGCTCGACGAGCTTGCCGGCGGCTTCTTCGGGTGAGCCTTCCAACATCTCGGCATGGCTGCTCACCACGGGCTTGGCCAGTTGCCGGACTTCAATCTGCGCCGCGCCGGCATCGCCGGGCGCGGAAACGGTCTCGATCTTGTTCGTCTTCATCACGGCGCGCACCTTGGCAACGGGCACATAGCGCGGCGGTTTCTCCGCCGCCTGCACGCCGAGCACGGCGGGCAACGTCACGGCAAACTCGCCGCGCACGCCGCCGGCAAATTCCTTGAGGACCGTCGCGGTCGGCCCGCCGGCAGTGACGGCGGTCACGACGCCGATGTAGGGGAAGTTGAGTTGCTGCGCGACCAACGCGGCGCTGAGTCCGTCGAGGTCGTCGAGCGCCTGCACGCCGGTGAGGACGAGATCGGCCGGCAACAGCCCGGCGACAACCTGCCCGCAGAGCTTGGCGGCCATCTGCGTGGTCATGCCTTCGGGCGCGTCGGTGATTTTCACGGCGCGGTCGGCGCCTTTCGCCATCGTGGCGAACAGCGTGTCGTCAATGTCGGGCGCATCGAGCGCGACAACGGTGACCTTGCCGCCGTGGCGTTCCTTCAGGAGGATCGCCTGTTCGAGCGCGTGGTCGTCGCGTTCGTTGATGATGGTGCGCAGGAACGAGGTGTCGAGCGACTTGCCGTCGCCGGCCACCTCCAGTTCCTCGACGACATCGGGAACCATTTTGAGCAGGACGAGTATGTTCATGCGTTATTCCTCCAAGGATTCGGCGAGCAGTTCGACCACGTCGCGGACAATCATGTTGCTGTTGCCGCCCACGGTCTTGAGGGCGTCTTCAAAACGGGAGACTTCGTAGGGGCAAGAGACGGCGAGCACGTTGGCGCCGGTGGCGATGGCTTCCTTGATGCGGCGTTCGCTGAGACGCTCGTAGCCCTTCGCCTTGTAATAGGTGTCGAGCCACATCCCGCCGCCGCCGCCGCCGCAACAGATTCCGTTCTCGCGGTTGTGCTCCATCTCGACGAGTTTCACGCCAGGGATGGCGGCGAGGAGTTTGCGCGGCTCGTCGTACATGTTGTTGTGCCGGCCGAGCGCGCAGGCGTCGTGGTAGGTGACGGTGTAATTGAGTTTCTTCTTGAGCTTTGGCTTGAGTTGGTCGAGCCGGCTGGCGAAGAACGAAACGGTGTGGTCCAACTCGTGATTGAATCCGCGGGGCCGATACTCGTGCACGAAGGTGTCATAGGCGTGCGCGCCGGAGGTGACGAGGCGGTTGAATTTGTACTTGCCGAGCAGCTTCATCGTGTAATCGGTCAGTTTGTCGAACAAGCCGGTCTCGCCGGTGAGGCGGGCGCATTCGCCGGCGCATTTTTCCTCGTGGCCGAGGATGGCAAAATCAACGCCGAGCGCGTGGAACAGCTTCGCGGTGGCCCGGCAGTTGTCCTGGCCGCGCGGATGATAGGCGGTGTAGCACTCGACGAACCAGAGCACGTCGGTCGGCTTGCGGTCAGTCGGCAGGATGCGGACGGGGACTTTCGAGGTCTTGACCCAGTCGGCGCGTTTGCGGGGCGATTCGCCGAGCGGGTTGCCGTAGCGGTCGGTGTTTTCGAGCGCCTTCTGGAGTTCCGCCGGCATGTCGGTCAGCTGGATGAACGTCTGTTCCTTGACGAGCGGCAACAGAACTTCGGTGAGCCGGATGCCGCGCGGGCATTTATTCATGCAGGCGTAACAAGTCACGCAGGTCAACAGGCTCTGGCTGCGCAGCACGGTGTCCAGTTCGCCCGCCTTGAGCATCCCGATGATCCGGCGCGGCGGATATTCCATCACCTCGCCGTAGGGACACGTCCCCGCGCACATGCCGCACTGCATGCAACTGAGCACACGGTGGCCTTCCGGGGTGTTCCACAGGTTCTCCAGCGTAATCTCGTTCATGTCTTCTGCGATGACTGGCATGTGTGCTCCTCTCAGGCCGTCGCCACGGCTCCGGTTTCCTCCAGTTCAATGTTCATCAGGTCCAACTCCTGCCCGGTCAGCAACTCGCCGCCGACCGCCTGGCATTTCGGACACTCAAACCACTGTTCCTGCACCGCGAACTCGCGTTGGCATTGCGGACAACGCGCCGTTGCGGCCACCGCCTCCAATTCCAACCGCGACCCTTCGAGCGGCGTGCCCAGCGTTGCTGCCGCGTAGCAGGACTCCATCACGTCCGGCACCACGAGCCGCAACGCGCCGACGCGGACGCGCACAACGGTCACCTGTGCGCCCGGATACTTTACCAATTCCGCACGCACCGCGTCCAGCAGTGATTCAATGATACTCATCTCATGCATGGGCAATCTTCCGCACAACCTCCAGCGCCGCTTCCCGCGTCTGCGGCGACAGTTCCATTCCAAAATTGAAATCGTGCCCGCGAATGCTGAACAACCGCCCGCGCGGCGTCTTGCCGTACAGCGTCCGGCACAATCCGAGCACGTCGCCCGGCGTCATGAAGTGCGCAACGGCGTGGCTGCGGAAACCCGGCTCGACTTCCGCCGTCCACCACGGCTCCGGACTTTCCGGTATCGCGGCATCCACGAAGACAACCTCATCGTAGTCACGGACGGTCTCGGCGAAATCCACCTCGAGCTGGTGCGCTGTTTCCAGTGTCACGTCGGGCAGATTCAGCTTCGACAATTCGTTCACGACGAACCAGCCTGCGCCGTCGTCGTTGCGACTGTCGTTGCCGTAGCCAATAATCAGTGTTTTCATGGTGTGGTGGAGTGTTGGAGAAATGGAGTGATGGGAATAACAACACTCCAAAACTCCTCTACCCCATTACTCCCCTCCCGGATCCCTCCGTAACGTTTCCAATATCTTGCCATCCGCGTCCTGCAACTCCACCATCATCGGCATCTGGCCGACGGCGTGCGTCGCGCAGCTCAAGCACGGGTCGTAACAGCGGATGACCGCCTCGACGCGGTTGAGCATGCCTTCCTGGAGCTTCTTCGACTTCACGTATTTCTTCGCCAGCGCGTACACGCCCTTGTTCATGGCGAGGTTGTTGTGGCCGGTGGAGACGATGAGGTTCACCTTCTCGACCCGGCCGTCCTTGTTCACCCAATAATTATGAATGAGCGTGCCGCGCGGCGCCTCGACGATGCCGACGCCGACCGGGTTCTGCGGTTGATTCGGCACGAGGATGTCGGTGCTGGTGATTTCCTTGTCTTCGAGCAATTGCTGCGCGCGTTCCAAGCCGTAGAGCAGTTCGATGAGCCGCGCCCAGTGGAAGTAGAACGAGCTGGTCTGCACCCGGCGTTTCTCGCGCCAGACTTTCAACTCGGCATTGGCCAGCGGCGTTGAGATGTGGCTGCACACGTTCAGGCGCGCCAGCGGGCCGACGCGGTACATGCCGTGCGGGTAGCCGAGCTTGGCGATGAACGGGAACTTCATGTAGCTCCACGGCTCCACCGCCTCGGCCACGTAGTCGAGATACTGCGACGGGGGAATCTGGTCGTGGATGATCTCGCCCTTGGCGTTGCAGAACCGGAGATTGCCGTCGTACAACTCCAGCGCGCCGTCGGGCTGGACAAGGCCCATGTAGTTGGAATCGAAATTCCCGAAGTCCTCGACCTCGGCGAGGTTCTTCGCGTGGTAGCCCTTGAGCAGATCGAGCGCGAACTTCGCCGTCTCAAACGCCGCCGGCATTCCCTTGAGCATCGCGTCGCGCTGCTCGGCGGTGAGCGCCTTGTTGACGCCGCCGGGGACGGGGAAATCGGCGTGGACCTTGCGGCCGGCGACGGTCTTGATCATTTCCTGGCCGTACTTGCGCAGGAGGACGCCCTTGACCGCGATGTCGGGCGCGGCGGCGACGAGGCCGATGACGTTGCGTTTCAGCGGGTCGCTGTCGAAGCCGAGCAACATGTCCGGCGCGCTGAGATGGAAGAAGCTGAGGGCGTGGGACTGGATGATCTGGCCCATGTGCATCAGTTCGCGCAGCATCTTCGCCGTGCGCGGGATTTCGCGTCCAACGATGGCGTCGCACGCCTTGGCGCTGGCGAGCAGGTGGCTGACGGGGCAGATGCCGCAGGTGCGCGGCGTTATGTTTGGCATCTCGGTGTAGTGCCGGCCTTCGCAGAATTTCTCAAAGCCGCGGAACTCGACGACGTGGAACCGGGCGTCGTCCACGTTACCCTTCGCGTCCACGTGAATCGTAATCTTCGCGTGCCCCTCAATGCGGGTCACCGGGTTGATGAGGATGGTCTTGCTGGTCATTCTAGTCGTACCTCATGTTCTTCTCGTTCAATTGCGGGATGCGCCCGGCGAGCAGTTCGGTCAGCGCAAACCAGATGCAGTCGGCATCAGGCGGACAGCCGGGAATATGCAAATCCACTTTCACGATCTCCTGCAACGGATGGGCCTTGGGCAACAGTTTGGGCACCACGGGATCATTGGGAATGCAGGCAATCTTGGTGCTCTCGGTCTGTTCGTAGGCGCGGCTAAGGCAATCCTTCAACGCAAACTGATTCCGCAACGACGGCACATTACCGGTCACGGCACAATCGCCGAGCGCGATGAGCACCTTGCAACGTTCGCGCAGCATCTTCAATTCGTGTTCCTGATCGGTGTTGTTGACGCAGCCCTCGACGATGCCGACGTCCACGTATGGCATGTCCTTGACCTTGATGTCCACGATCGGGCTGAACAGGATGTCCACGTGCTTCACCAGTTCGAGGATCCGCTCGTCAATGTCGAGCAACGACATGTGGCAGCCCGAACAGCCGCTCAACCACATCGTTGCCACTTTTACTTTTCCGTTTGTGCTCATGCGTAAACGCTCTCCAGAATCGCTTTGTCATCGCGGGCTTCGCCGGCGACGGTCACGACGGGCCGCAGCGGCAACTCGCGGCCTTCGAGGTTGGTGACGGTGCCGGTCTTCTCGCACCAGATGGTCGCGGGCAACACGACGCTCGCCTTGTCGGTCAACGCCGACTTGTAGCTCGCCTGCACGACGAGGCAGTCAATCCGCTCCAGCAACGCGGGCACGTATTTTTCCTCCAGCAAGCCCGCGCCGCCGTCGAGCGCGTCGCCGACGACGATGTGCAGGAACTTCAACGGTTTCGCGTCGAGCCACGGCCCGACTTCCTCGACCGCCGGGATGCCGGCGCGGGACATGGCGAGCGCGTTGGCGCTGACGGGCAACCCGATCAGCAACGGTTCGCTGCCGCCGGTGTTGGCCTCGAAGATGGCGATGAGCCGTTCCATCACGGTGACGCCGATGGGCGTCATCGCGTTGGGGCCGTAAACGATGGCAGGCCGCTGCGCGCCGGCGAGCGCGGCTTTGACCTTATTCCAGAGTTTGCTTTCCAAGCTGACGACGTTGGCGGCAACGTCGGCGTGCCGGTCCAGCTCGCTCTTGCGGGCGTGGAAGATCAAGAGCTTCGCGCCACGCTTGCGAACGGCCACGCGAATGCGGGAGGCCACGACGCCGTTGTCGCGGGTTGGCTGCGCGCCGAGAACAATGATGGCGTCGGCGTCCTGCAACTTGCGCAGCGCGTCCCCGGTGAACGACGGCTCGGCGCAGAGCGCGGCTTCGTTGGCGCCGACGAACATGGCAGTCTGGCCGAATTTACCGGCGACGCCGGCGATGGCGGCGGCGGTTTCGTTGGTGACGCGCGGCGCGACGAGCAACGCTTTCTCCGCCTTCTTGACCTTCGCGGCTTTCTTGATGGCGGCGAGGGCTTCGTCCCAGGTCGCCGGCTGGCCTTTGATGAGCGGCGTGGTGATCCGGTCGCGCGGTTCGGCCCAAGTCTGGTAACGGCCCTTGACGCAGAGGTGGCCCGTGTTGACCGGGCTGTCGGGGTCGCCCCAGACATTCACGATCCGGTTTTCTTTCGTGTGCACTTTCAGGCCGCAACCGACGGGGCACTCGGTGCAGGTGGTGAGGATTTGCACGGAACTTGTCCACTGGCCGCGGAACGCGGCAGCCTTGTCGAAGAGCGCGCCCGTGGGGCAACTGACGACGCAGGCGCCGCACTGGGTGCAGGTGTCGGACGCGCCAAACGTCGTGTTCATGTCCACGACGATCTGGTTCTTGATGCCGCGACTGGAGACATCGAGCGTGTGAACGCCTTCGATCTCGTCACAGGTGCGGATACAACGGGTGCAGAGGATGCAACGGTTGTGGTCAATGCCGAAGTACCGCCCAGTCACGTCCACCGGCAACGCAGGATACAAGTACGGGTAACGGATGCCGGTGATGCCGTGCGCCAGTCCCTGATGCTGGAGGCCGCAATCGCCCTTGTTGTAGGGGCAGATCGGGCAGATGTGGTTGCGTTCGCTGAACAGCAATTCGAGCGTCGCCTTGCGCAACGCGACGAGCCGGTCGTTGTGGGTCGTGATCTTCGTGCCGTCCACGGCCGGCGTGGCGCACGAGGGAACCACTTTCGGGTTGCCCTCGACCTCGACGATGCACAGCCGGCAGCCGCCCCACGGCGTCAGCCCCTTCATGTAGCAGAGCGTCGGGATATAGATGTTGTTGGCGCGAGCGATTTCGAGGATGGTCTGGCCCTGTTCGCCTTCGCAAACCTGCCCGTTGATGGTGATGGAGATTTTCTTGGGGGCAATCATGGTTACTTGGCCTCCGTCTTGATATCGCAACGCAGGCAACGCAGGCACTCGGCTTTGGCCTGCCACTCGGTGAACGTCGGCGAGACTTCCGTGTTGCCGACGCGTTCGGCGGGCAGGATCGCCCGCGCGGGATTGCGCGCGCCGCCTTGCGAAGGCGGCGGCACGGTGTTGTCGTATTCGAACTTCGGCCACAACTCTTCGAACCGGTCGAAACCGGTTAGCGCGCGATCCATCTGTTTGGCGGCTTTCTTGCCGTAGCCCATCGCCGTGGCGACGTTGGCCGCGCCGCTGACGTAATCGCCGCCGGCATAGACTTTCGGGTTGCTGGTCTGCAGCGTCCACGGGTCAACCTTGATCGTGCCCCACGAGGTCGTTTCGAGGCCGAGTCCCTTCGTCAACACGCTGTCGGCCTTCTCGCCGATGGCCTTGATGATGGCGTCGCACGGGATGATGAACGTGTCCTTCGTCACCACGGGCGCGCGCCGGCCCTTGGCGTCGTATTTGCCGGGGACGGTCTTGGCGACTTCGAGGCCGGTGAGCTTGCCCTTGGCATCGGTGATCAACCGCACCGGGGCGACCATCGTGATCAACTGCGCGCCTTCTTCGAGGGCCTGGTCCACTTCCTCCTGGATCGCCGGCATGTCAGCGCGGCTGCGGCGATAGACAATCGTCGCGACCGCGCCCTGCCGCATCGCGGTGCGCGCGGCGTCAATGGCGGAGTTGCCGCCGCCGATGACGAGCACTTTCTGGCCGAGTTTGGTCTTCTTGCCGAGCGACGCTTCGTTGAGGAAGCTGAGCGAGGAGTAGAGTCCCTTCGCCTCGTCGCCGGGGACACCGAGCGCCTGTTCCTCCCACGTGCCGACGGCGACGAACACGGCGTCGTGTTCCTTCGCGAACTTGTCGAGCTTGCGGAGTTTGGTGTTGAACTGGAATTTGACTCCGGCGGCCTTGATCAGCGCGATTTCCTTGTCCACGATCTTCTTCGGGAGCCGGTATTCGGGCAGCGCGTACCGCAACATGCCGCCGGCATCGGCGGCTTTCTCGAAGACGGTGACCTTGTGGCCGAGCAACGCAAGATAAAACGCCGCGCTCAACCCGGCGGGACCGGCGCCGATGACGGCAATCTTCTTGCCGGTCGGTTTCTGTTTCCGTTTGAGAATGCGTTTGAGGACTCTTTTCGCCACCGTGCCTTCATACGCCACGTCAGCAATGTAGCGGTGCGTCTCGCGCATGTTGATCGGGGCGTCGGCCTGCGAACGACGGCAACGAATCTCGCACGGGTGCTGGCAGACGCGGCCGGTGGAAGACGGGAGCGGGTTGTCCATGACGACCTGCTCGAAGGCGTCATCAAGGCGGTCTTCCTTGAGCAACTGGAGGAAGGCCGGGATGTTCATGTTCAGCGGGCAGGTGTTCTCGCAGGGCGAGATGGCGAGCGCGCCGCAAGCGCCGGCGACGCAACGATGCTCGCGGATGTGTTGCTCGTACTCGTGCCGGAAATAACGGAGCGTCGTGAGGACAGGGTTCGGCGCAGTCTGGCCGAGGCCGCAGAGGCTGGCGTCCTTGACGGTGGTACAGAGACTTTCAAGCAGGTCAAGGTCGGCGAGGGAGGCTTCGCCGCGGCAGATTTTTTCGAGGAGGTCGAGCATCTGCTTCGTGCCGACCCGGCAGGGCGGGCATTTGCCGCAGCTTTCGTCGCAGCAGAATTCGAGGAAAAACCGCGCCACGTCCACCATACAGGAATCCTCGTCCATGACGACCATGCCGCCGGAACCCATGATCGAGCCGAGTTTCTGGAGGCTCTCGTATTCGACGGGGGTGTCGAGATGTTTGGCCGGAATGACGCCGCCGGAGGGGCCGCCGGTCTGGACGGCTTTGAATTGTTTGCCGTTGGGACAGCCGCCGCCAATTTCGTAAACGATGTCGCTGAGCGGCGTGCCGAAAGTGATCTCGGCGAGGCCGGTGTTCTTGATCTTGCCGGTGAGCGCAAACACTTTGGTGCCCTTGGTGCGCTCGGTGCCCATGGCCGAGTACCACGCGGCGCCGTTGCGGATGATGATAGGAATGCCGGACCACGTCTCGACGTTGTTGATGTTGGTGGGCTGTCCCCAGAGGCCGCGTTGCGCGGGGAACGGCGGGCGGGGCATCGGCTGGCCCCGGCGTCCCTCGATGGAACGCATGAGCGCGGTTTCCTCGCCGCAAACGAACGCGCCGGCGCCGATGCGCAGTTCGAGGTCGAACTGGAAGCCGGTTTCAAAAAGATTCTGGCCGAGCAGGCCGTACTTGTAGGCTTGGTCAATGGCGATCTGGAGGCGTTTGATGGCGAGCGGATACTCGGCGCGGATGTAGATGTACCCCTGCGAGGCGCCCATCGCGTAGCCGCCGATGATCATGCCTTCGAGCACGCTGTGCGGGTCGCCTTCGATGACGGACCGGTTCATGAACGCGCCGGGGTCGCCCTCGTCGGCGTTGCAGACGACGTACTTGGTCTTGGACGGCACGCGGGACATCAGTTCCCATTTCACGCCGGTGGGGAATCCCGCGCCGCCGCGGCCGCGCAGGCCGCTGGCTTTGACCTCGGCAATGACTTGTTCGGGTTTCATCGCGGTGAGCACTTTGCCGAGCGCAGCGTAACCGTCGCGGGCAATGTATTCCTCGATGTTCTCGGGGTTGATGACGCCGCAATTGTGGCGGATGACGTTGGCTTGGAGACGGAAGAACGCGAAGTCTTCCTTGGTGGCGATGACGCTTTGCGTGACGGGGTCGCGCGGGAGCAGTTTCTCGAAGGGGCGTCCCTTGACGAAATGCTCCTCGATGAGCGCCTGGGCGTCGGCGGGCTTGACGTATTGGTAGAAAGTGTCGTCGGGATGGACGAGCGCGCACGGCCCGAGATCACAGCGGCCCATGCAGCCGGTCTCGACGACATGAATTTCGTCGCCGAGTCCGGCCCTCTTGAGTTCGTCCCGCAACTTATCGCGGGTAATCAGGCTGCCGGCGCTGGAGCAGCCGGTGCCGGTGCAGAGCAGCACATGTGTTCGGGCGGTGGACATGGGGGATTACTCCTGTTCTTTGACCTTGCCGACGGCGACGCTCTCGACCTTCTTGCCTTTCTCCAAATGCTCGACCACGATTTTGCGGGCGACTTCGGGATTGACCTTGGCGTAGGTGGTCTTCTCGCCGCCGGCTTCCTCGATGCGCACGACCGGCTCGGCGTCCACCATGCCGATCTCGCCGGTGACGGCGACTTCGACGCTTTCGATGCCGCGCTTTTCCATTTCGTCGAGCATCGTCTTCATGACCTCGCGCGCCCCGGCGGCGATGCCGCTGGTGCCCATGCTGACGACGACGCGGTATTTCTTGCCGCTCTCGCGCAGGGCGATCTGTTTCTGGGCTTTGTTTTTGAGCTGTTTGAGTTGTTCGAGGTTCATGGGCAGGACTCTCCTTTCGGGGCCAGCTCGTGTGAGCTGAAATGGTATTGGTTCTTGTCGGTGCGGTAATGCAAACGCACGTCCACCTTTGGGTTGGCGGCGCAAATGGCGAGGATGCTGGAGTTCAAGTCACCGAGCGCCGGCCGGTCAATGTGGCTGAGGCGCATCGAGGCGGTGACGCTGGTGCCTTGGCCGGGGGCGCTGCGGATGTGGAAATGACCGCCGCACATCTCGGAGGTTTGACGCAACAGGGCGACGCCGAGGCCGATGTTTTTCTTGCGAAGGGTTTTGGTGGTGGCGCGGTGGTGCAGCACGCGGTGGAGCGCAGCGGCGTCCATGCCGCGGCCGTTGTCGCGCACGCGCAGAATGAGCCAGTCGCGCTGGTGGTTTTCCAGCACGCTGATCTCGATCTTGCTGGCGTTGGCGGCAAGTGAATTCATCGCGATATCGAGAATGTGCAGTGACAACTCCTCAAACATATTTTTTCAGGTCGTTCTTCACAAGGTCCTTGACCTTGTCCGGCGAAAGCTTTCCGTACACATCGTCATCCACGGAAATGGCGGGCGCGAGCGCGCAGGCGCCGATGCAGCGCGCCGTCGCAAGGCTGAGAAGACCGTCCTTCGTTGTCTCGCCCTCGCGGATGCCGAGTTCCTTTTGGAGCGCTTCGAGCACTTGCGTCGCGCCGCGCACGTGGCAGCCGGTGCCGCGGCAGACCATGATCTGGTGTTTGCCGCGCGGTTTCATGGTGAACAGGTGGTAGAAGGTGACGACGCCGTACACGTGGGAGATCGGCAGCTTCAAGGACGTGGAAATGTAGCGGAGCACATCGGCGCTGAGGTAGCCGAACATCTGCTGGGCGGCGTGAAGAATCTGGATGAGCGATGTCGGGTCGAAATTGTAGCTCTCCATCGTCCGGTCAAGGTCGGCAAAACGCGGGTCGCCGCTGGGATGCGTCGTGTCCAGCGTGGCAAGGCGCGCGGAATGGCTGATTTGTTTTTGTTCGCTCATCGTAGTCCTGTCTCCCAGAGTTTGCCGGCGGCTTCGTAGCTGCTGAGCGGCGTGCTCAAGACGGTCACGCCGGATTGCTCGGCCTCGGCAATGGTTTGCGAGTCAAGTTTTCGTCCGCGAGTAATCAATACGGTGGAAATATCCTTCATGCTGGCCACAGAGACGACGTTTCGGTGGACTTGGATCGTGATCCATAACACATCCGGTTTCGCGCTGGCAAGCACATCGCTGAGCAAATCGCCGGCGTAACAGCCGCACACCTGCGTGTCGGCGCTGCCGGTCAGGAGTTCGGCTTGCAGACAGCCGATGAGGTCTTTGATGGTCATGATGCTGTTGTTCCTGGGTTGAGTTCCGCTTTCTTCAAAACAATCTCGGCGTGCAGATGCGTGCCGATGCCGAGTTCGGTGCGCACCTCGAAGTGGTCGGCGCTTTTTTTCATGTTCGGCAACCCCATCCCGGCGCCAAACCCAAGCTGCCGGGCCAGCGGCCCGGCGGTGGACCAGCCTTCCTGCATGGCGAGATCGAGGCGTTCAATGCCGGGACCTTGGTCCATGGCATCAATGACGACACGCTCCGGCTCGATGACGACGCGCAGTTCGCCGCCGATGGAGTGGATGATGATGTTGGTCTCCGCTTCGTAGGCGACAATGGCGGCCCGGCGACGCGCTTCGGGATCAATGCCGCGCTGGCGCAAGGTTTCGCGCATCCGCTGGGAAACCTTGCCGGCGCTCTCAAAATCGCCGGACTTGATCGGGGTGCGGAGGACAACACGATGGGCTTTTTCATCGGCTTGCCGCTCGGCGACGAGCACGGCTTCGTGGGCGACAGCCTGCTCGGCGCGCGCTTCGAGGTGATGGACGAGCGCGTTGGAGATGTCGCCGCGGGTGATGATGCCGGTCAACTGCTCGCACGCATCCAACACGGGGAACCGCCCAAAACCGTGCCGGTCAAACTCGGCCACGGCGCGCACCAGCGTGTAGTGGTCGCGCAATGTCACAGGATCGCGCGTCATCCACTTGTCACACGGGTCATTGATGTACCCCTTGTCGAGGGCGTTAATGATGTCCTCAATACTGATAACGCCAAGCAACCTGCCGTTCTCGGTAATGGGCACACCGGAAATGCGGTGCTTTTTCATCAGGTGCTGGATGGCGCGGAGGGAATCGGACGGCTGCGCCGTGACCGGGTCCTTGTGCATGGCATCACGCACACGCAACTCATAGACAAGCAACTGGGCAAGCGTCACTCTCCGCTTGTCTGCGGCGTTCGATGCCTTGTCCTTGACGGTGGGGTTGTTCATTGGCTGTGTGAAAAACGACTATTGTCTCCATTCCGATTAGCACCAGCTCTGCCACGCTTTTCACAAAGCTGACTCGATCTTTGCAACTCATTGCTGACAAGGTTGATGTATAGAAAGAAATCTTCCTGTTTCCCATGGAGATAGAAAGCCTAAAAGACAATATGTCAGCAATTCATTACCACACTGACAAACTGGCAGATTTCTGGCGGGCTGCTGGATCAGCTTTGTTTCACCGGTGTGAAACCGGCCGAATCTTGCGCCTGCAATCCTGTCCGCCACAGGAAATAGACGGTCGCAATGCAAAACCCCACTGCCACGCCGCACAACGCCACGCCGCTGGCTGTAAGTCGCAACAGCAGAACTTCATTTTCGAATGCCCGGCGATACGCTTCCGGCACACCGGCATTGGATAATACGGTAATGGAATGTTCCAGCCCATAGAACAATGCCACGAAAAACGCTCCCAACACCCCAAACGCGCCCACGGCCTTTTTCAAGCCAGGACGCCCCAGCGGTCGCATCAAAGTCTTCATGTCTGTTTCCTTTCAACCTTTCTCAGTTACACCCCCAATACCCGCCAACTCTCCAAAGCAGTCTTCAGGCCATCTCGTTGCGGGTTCTACAACTTGATGCCTGCCCCCTTGGTGAAGATTGTCGCAGGGCGCACAAACCTTTGGGCAGGAATGTGGGGCAGGTTTGCAACCTGCCTGGTTGTAATGGAAGAGCAGGTTGCAAACCTGCTCCACATTGAGCGCTTGCCCAAAACCTGCACAATTCTCAAAACAATTCTCAAAAGACTGCTTGACAAGATAAGGCCCCTGCATATAATCGCGCACGATTGCTAGGAGAGTAGTTGGTGGAGAGCTTGCTGGTCAGGCGATTCTCTACCGGTCTCTTGGCTATTGTGTGTTTTGTGGATATCTCGAGAGTCCACAAAACGAACTGAACAGCAGTAAACGCAAACAACAACAATAGGAGAACAGAATGAAGAAAGTATGGTTAGCAGTAGTGTTGGCCGCCGCCGGAGTGATGGCCACCAGCGTGTTCGCCGACGTCCAGAACATCCGCCTCAGTGGCGATGTCCGCGTCCGCGGATATTACTTCAACAGCGAAATGGGATTCGCGCCAGATCAGTCAAGGTTATCCCCACCAACAGCGAAGCGTACAGACAACGCGTTCATTCTGCAGCGCACCCGCGTAACGTGCGAAGCAGACCTTGAAGACCACGTGCTCGTCGTCATCACCCTCAAGGCCGAAGGGCTTTGGGGACAAAAAGGCGACGCCAGCTTCCGTAGCACCAGCTATGACCGTGGTTGGAGCGTGGGACTCAGCGAAGGTTATGTCCAGTTCAGCGAGATGTTCTTCACACCGACGACCCTGAAGCTCGGTCGCCAGTACCTGAACTACGGCAAAGGCTTCGTGCTCAGCAGCGCCAATGAAACCTACAACTTCGACGCGGCCCGTCTCGTGTTGGATTTCTATCCACTCACGATTGACCTCGTCGGAGCCAGAATCACCGACCGCAGCACCGACGGCAGCTATCTGCCCACCGAGTATCACGGCGGCAACAATCTGCTGTTTGTGAATGCGCGCTATGAGATGAAGGATTCCATCATCAAGGCGATTGAAGCCTACTTCGGCTGGTTCACACGCGCCAGCGCCGGTGGTTTCTCTGATCCATGGTATTATCCGCATTG